>JAABUP010001219.1_pt1 | contig 54270 bp, 79 predicted proteins | sample 5559201 | NCBI WGS metagenome assembly JAABUP01 (sample SAMN10711887, study PRJNA513373) | rock metagenome | isolation source: Antarctica rocks | place: Antarctica | reverse complement strand
CGTCAGATGATGAAGGTACCGAACGAACCTGGTTTGAGCCCGAACAACGGCCTAGAAAACGCTAGCCAAAAAAGGTGCATGTGTCTAATGCATCAATCTAGAAGAAAGTCTGAAATGTAAGGCAAGAGTGTCTTCAATATCTTGCCATCTGGAGCCCACCCAGCTGACTTGACAATATGGTAGGAGTCCTCAAGTACGTTGCCAATGCACTTCACCATTCAATGCTCAAGACCGAGATTATGTTGATCCAACTGCCACCAGGAGGCCTCCATGATAGTGTATGCTCCTCACAATAATACTGCAACAGGTGCCTTGCAGCAGGTTCCGTGTGCGCTGCTATCCTGTGCTACAAGTTATGTCCCAAAGGCAGGTTTGCAGCTTTGCGTCCTAGAACACCACCCGTCCGCTGGAACCCGCTGGCAAAAGCAGACTTTGCCTGTCCGAAACTCATGCCAAAAGCTGCCGTGACAGTATCTGAAGCCGTTGCTGCTGTTGACGTGTGAAGATCCCACTACCTGGCAGATCTGGCTGGCAATCTTGGGGTTGGCAAGGCCCTTCAGCTACTGAGGGGGGTTTGACTGGTCCCCGCTCGATGAGGGCGTTCCAAACTCAAAGATATGTGATGCCCACTGCATACCATTAAGCTGAAGCTAACAACACATCTTGATAGAGAAGGATGATCACCATCCATAGAGCATCGTTTGTATCAGAGCCATCAAAATGAAGGCCACGTAAGCAGCAACAACACCATTCAAGCCTGCCAACTTGCACAGAGCACATCCCAGCCAAGTGCCATACCAACGAGCTAAGGAAACTAGATATTGCTAATACAAGGCACACAGAATGGCAGGACCCCATGGCATAAACACCACAAAGTCAAATCAAAATGTACACCTAAGAGAGCAACGTGATCGGTATACCTGCCAAACAGGTCAAAGCCAATCATGTGAACCAATGACATATGCCAAAAGCAAAGCCTCAAGTGGCCAAACAACCATCGGCTAGTCATTGAGAAGGGTGTAAGGCACTGAGCAATCACTTCAAAATGCCACGCTGCAAGCCCTTGCTAGTAGAGGGCTTGTCTGTAGGCTCAGCCTGTGATGGTGCATAATATGGTCTGGGCTTCTTGTGCTCGCGTGAGCTCCGCCGCAAGCCAGGTGCATGGGAATCATCAGGTGTCAAGGGCACCAAGGCCAAACTATCAGCAGTTGGAGCCTCTGCCTTCCCAGAGGACTCAGCATCTGACATAGACTCAGGGCCCCTTCTTTTGCCAGCCATTGGAGAAGCAGCATCAGGCACGTCAGCACAAGGTAAGGGAGCAACAGGCAGGGGAGCCCCCAAACCCTCAGGAGCTGAGCGTGGTGCAAGGTGAAGCCGAGCCAACGTTGATACAGGTCCCTCAACTGTGGGCAAGCTGCAGCCCCCAGGAAGAGGCCAGGTGGCCTGTAGCAACGGCTCGTCACAACTGCTTGCTGCTCCACAATAGGCTGTGAGCATGCAGGCTCTGGCTGTGCAAACTGAGGAGGTGATGCTTGCTGCTGTCCAGAGTTTTGCTTGCTTGCCTGCCGCTTCACCTTCTTTGCCTTTCTGCGTGCCTGCTTGCCAGGTATCAGCTGCTGTGGCCTTGCGCTGCTCGTGCTTGTTCTGCAAGCTGCGCGAGACTGATATGCTGACCGAGAGACCCTGAAACTGAATAGACCTGGGTGAAGGGTCTGAAGCTGGTGCTGCCACTTTGGCTACTGTCACATCAGATCTGCCAAGATGATCGGACCAGCAAGATAGGTGTGCTGGAAGATCCCCAACAAACTCTGTCTTGACTGCTACATCTGCGCTGTAGCCAACTGCCTTGAGAAGAGCTGATGTGACGCCTTTGCAAGCCCATCTAGGGTCCAGCTGCTTCACAACGGCCTCAGCGAAGCGAGGGGAGATCTGACTGCCCTTGCTGCTAGCTGGAAGTTGCTCTCGCTTGCCCAAGTCAATCAATCAATCAATGATTTTACAGTCGTTGGGGGCCAGCTTGCCCATTTGACTAATTGCGGTCTTTTATCAGAAATCAAAATAGACAAATAATGCCAAACAAACGAAGCATCGTCAGAAAGTAGTCTAGAAGTTGTCACAGTGCAAAGTAAACTGAAATAAACTGAAAGCAACGAATTGCAAAAACCAGGAGCTTGACTCAGCATGTGGATGCCACTGTCGTGATGCATCGTGTCGACACGAAAGCCGTAATATATCAGTGTGCTAAAGTTCAGATAAGTCAAAGAAGAACTCTGGCGAACGTCTGCAACACATGCGTACATGGTTCATGTTTGATCCAATGTCCATCAGAGCATCATCAGACAACCGATGGTGCCCTGTTTCCAAGTACTGTCAGGAAGCCCCGGTTCATCAAGTCATGCTTTCGCTGCAGAGACTGCTCCTGAAAGTGCAGATCGTCGGCAGCTATCGAGCCTCTGTGGGTCCATAGCAATGAGCTGATGGGGTAGCTGGATTGGCGACAACGCTGGATTGGCGACAACGTGTTATGCCATTTGGAGGAGGTGGAGTACCTACATCAAACCGGTCAGATCCTTGCAGCCCCTTGCTAGTAGAGGGCTTGTCTGGAGGCTCAGCTTGTGCTGCTGCATAATATGCTTCTTGTGTTCGCGTGAGCTCCGCCGCAAGCTAGGTGCATGGCAATCATCAGGTGTCAACAGTTCTCTTATCACACGTGTTCACAGGCCGCCTTGCTATAGGACCATGTGCTTAGCTGACATTGCTTGGCTTGGCAATTGAGCCGGCCAAGGCGCTGTGCCGGTTGCCGAGGTGCACAATTGCCTGCATGGGCACTTACGTGGTCACACTTTTCTAGGCCGTTGTTCGGGCTCAAACCAGGTTCGTTCGGGACCTACACTATCTGACGCAGGGTGGACAATTCCCCTGTAAGCCCCCCCAAAAAACAAACCAAAAAAATACCAATATGTTTGCATGCTTCGGTGGATGCTTCTTGGAGGTTGAGTTGGGCTAGGCATAGTGACGTGCCCATTTTGGCGAAGTGGATCCAGCTTGGCTTGCTTGTTTCTCTTCTCAAACGTTTTCACAGGCCACCATGCTCTAGGACGACGTGCTTACTTGATATTGCTTGGCTCGGCAATTTAGCCGGTCAAGGCGCTGTGCTAGATACAGGGGTGCATGCCTCCTGCATCGGCGCTTGCATGGTCACACTTGCCGTTGTTATTGCCTTGCACGGTGACACACATGTGTCATGACATGACCAGCCTTGCCATTATGGCTGGTCGTCTTGGCGCCAAAACGTTTTGCTTGCCCCTTGCGGGGATTGCTTGCCGTGGACTGATCGCTCAGGAACGCGTTTTCTAGGCCGTTGTTCGGGCTCAAACCAGGTTCGTTCGGTACCTTCATCATCTGATGGAGGGTGGACAATTCCCCTGTAAAAACAAAAGGTTGCAGGAGGCACGCTGTCAACTGAGGCAGCAGGGTTGAAAGCAGCATTTAAGGCCTGTCGCTGTCGCTGCTGCTGCTGCTGCTGCTGCTGCTGCTGCTGCTGCTGCTGCTGTGAAGATAAAATTGTGAGATGCAGGAATGAGTGCACAGTGATGCATGCCCAAGGTAATAGTGTCTCTGCCAGTGGACATACAGTGAATTAGGTACATCGTGTGTGCCTGTTCAAAAGACCACCGCTGCAACCTGTGTTGTTGATGTGATCAACGCAGTAAACAGTCAGATCTGTCCGAGACCTCAGGGACACTTTAGCGGTTGTTTGGTTGAATGAAAGTGGGAACTGCTGTTCTGGCCAATTCCGCCTTGTTTGGTGTGTGGTGCTCCCGTCAGGGGAGAAACCATAACGATTGTGCAATGGATGACGGTACCGGCATGCTTGCTGCAATGTGGTAAGTGCCAAATAAATTGTACTGACCTATAGTATTGCAACAAAGCTGAATAATTCAATCAAATACAACTGAGGCCCCAGCATTGCAGCAATGAAATATAACGCTACTTAATTTTGGCAGAAGCAGCAATGCAAGAAGACTGTCGAGACAAAACGAAGTTGATAAAACCTACATGGCGTTCAATTCGTACTATACACACCTCAAGTTCAAAAAAGGCTAGTCCTCAATCACTTGCTCTGACGCAATGCCATTGATCACATTTTTAGGTCTTGCTAAGTAATCAGGATTGTGTGACACTGTGTTTCTTGATTTGTTTCTTGATTGGCAACTTTGACATTTCACTGCCATGTTGCACAAAGTCTGCTGCCCATTGCTCAACACTCTTCCCAAGTATGGGCTGTAGCTCTACTTCCATTGCATTGCTGATTGTTGAATTGTTGCAGGTAGCCAAAGCTGCAAGAATTTTCTCAGCATGTGTGCCAAGCCACTGTTGACATCTACCCTTGAGTGCTGCTTCCCAGAGCAGCATTGGGAAATCTGTACTTGCTCCATCTTCACTTGCATGGTGTGACGAGGCCACAATAAGACGTCGCATGGCTCGGGAACTAAAATAGTTCAGCAAGATGTGTTCCTCTTCACCTGCAACATGAAGTGTCGAAATTGCAATCAGGTCAACGTCCAAAAATAGCCACGAGTTATAGCTGGTCTAGGCAGCAGGTGTAATGCATGCAGCTGGTGATGCTTCAAGCAAGAGATGCAGCTGCACTTTGTTGTGATCAAATCAATGCTACCCTTTTGCCCTGCACATGGACACCTTGCAAAGGACAGCTGCTTTTGCCTGGTATGTCTTCACATCTTGAAGTTTACAGACGCCTTGTGCAGGGCAAAACACTCAACAATTTTGTGTAAGCATTGATTGATGCTGCCAACTAGCACTCACCTGCTTTGGGGGAGATGGATGGTGTGGGGGTAGCTGCTTGTGCAATGGCCTCTCGTACCTCATGCACAGCGCTGGAGTGATGTATGGTCAACACACCTGGAGCAACAGGAGCTGAAAATAAAGAGAGGCATCTTCATAGCAAATTACCTTTTTAGTGTCAATTAGCGGGGATTGGTCAGCAGACTATAGCAATTGTTTTGGGATGATCAAACTTGCAGCTTCGACGCAATAAATCATTACAGACAGCATGCTGCACCAAATTGTAGCAAGCTTTCCTGAGTTTTGAGACTATAGATAAGCAGGTATACTTTAGCACTATAACACACACACTGTACAGCAGATGTACCTGAGCTGCCTGCCTGAGCAACCTCAACAATGACATCGCATGCCTGAGGGTCTCTCAGCATATCCGCTGCATTTGACTTGCATGCTTTGCAAAGCAGCCCGGCAAAACTGGTTGGCCCCTCACCCAGGATCTCCTGTCTGCGCAGCTCACTGTCTTTTTTGCTGCCCCCCAATGTGTCACCCACTTGCTCCTGTACAATGAACTCAGCTGTTACACACAACCACACCACTTTGTGCTCTCAATAAACATGGAGAAGCGCAGCTTGCGCTTTGACAAGTTGCAACACACAGACTTGAGAGCAATCATATCCAAGATATGATGAGGATAAAAAATGGTTTGATGATGTCACAAGCAATGTATAGCATATAGAGTGCAGCACAACACTACATACAACAATGCAAACAGAAGCACTCATCAGCAGCTGCTTGCTTGATTGATTTACCTGATCTTCCAGAATTTTAGAGCCTGAGGCTGGCTTTGGGGGAGGATGAGCCATATGCTGAAGGTGCAGGGGCACATACTTCTGCTGATTTGGATGAAGCAGCTGCAAGATGATGCGCCGCCCAGACTTGCTCTTCATCAGCTCGCTCAGATTGCTCTGCAACAATGTACAAATCAACGCGACCACCAATCATATACACACCGCCCTGTTGTCCAGTGTCATCTTGCCCAGAAGATCTAGATCTCATGTTGAATATTTGTGCATGATTGGTGCAGAGTGCTGAGACACAAAAGAACAGCAAGACTTATGAATGCAGCCTACAGGTATTAATTTGCAAGAAGCAGCTCTCAGGCACATCCGGTCAGGGATGCTGTACAGTTGACACTCATCAAGATATCAGTCCGCCCGTCAACATGTTTGTCCTCATAGAGCTACCACACATAAGACAGAAAATGCTAAGATTGCATAAGCAGGCAGAAGCAAAATGCTGACAACATGCTGTACAGATGGTGATTTCCATGCCAGAATCAGACAGCAAAAACATGTCACCAGAGACAGCAGATGATATGCAATCACAGCTCACCTGAAGCTCTGGTAAAATCTGCTTCTTCAACAAGGCTGTGTCATCCACAGTGTCAAGGATACACAACAAGACCACATGGCCAAACTCATCCTGAGCCATCTTGAAGATTGAGTCGGCCTGACCAGCCAAGCCCTTGATGGCCTTCTTGCGGTCCTTGGCTGTGCCATAAGTGATGACAGCACAAGCAACCTGAGCCCCCTCCTTGGTGTGGACTAGGCGCACCAAGGGGGGGCCTGACAGCAGCTGCACTGCCTCTGATACAGACCTTCCAGGACTAGCTGCAATGTACTCAGCCAACATCCTGCAATCAGTGGCCAGCTTGTGGAGTGCACACTCTGCAGGCGTCGCTAACTGCAAACTTTTTAAATGAACACTGAGCTGGACCTGTGCAATATTTACATCCCAAAATCTTGATCAGCTGAGAAGCGTTTGCAGGACTACAGAAAGTAACACAGCATGCTTTCAGTGAATTGCAACTCAGCAGCAAATAAGAGGATGTTTTCACGCAATTTGCAGAATGACTGAGTCACACTGACAACCAACATGCCAAGCTCCCTCAATAAGACAGGCCATTGTGACAGTAGATCTGTCAATTGGCCAGATACATGGTTGCGTGGACTGACCTGTGTACAAGGGGTGGATCCACCAGGGCCTTCTCCATGATAGGGATGGCATGTTGTGCCATGTTGCGAAGCACCGCCTTCTGCTTTGCAGCAGGCAGCTCCTTCATGAGATCAGGCAAGCGCTTAGCCTCCCCTGAGAACAGCACATACTCCCTCCCGTACAGCTCAGCTGCCATTGCACCTTGCTGCTTGCGTGTGGCTTCATTGTACAGGTCATCAATGACTGCAGCGCCGCAGGGATGCCGCAACAGCTGTGCAATGTGGCCCTTGAACATCTTCAGTATTTCTGCAACACAGTGTGAAGGACATGTTAAAGGATTTACAACTGGGCTGTGCAGAAAGAGATGGGCCGGACTGCAAACTATGCATGTCTCTTGCTGTCATTGGTCTGGCCCACAAGCAGAAGTATGTGGCAGAAAAGCAAAATGTGCAGCAAGATAATCTATGTCAGCCAGGCCATGACCCATATGAGAAGACAGCATCTCATGCAGGTTTCACTCCTAGCTGGTGCTACATTTTTCAACAAGCGCAAAGCAGTAGAAAAGAGTTAAATCAAACATTGCTCATGCCTCAGGATTTACTTTGTGTCCTCGCTTGACAGCTGAAAGCTGCCATCGGTAAGATAACGCAGTATTAAAAAGCATCATTGGCATGGAAGTGTAAAAGCATGTGGTGTGCACCTGCCTGAGCATTTACCTGGGAACTGTGCTTTGGTTGCAGCAGAGATGAGCTTGCACAGTAGGAAGTGGCCATATGAACTTTTGGCTAGGTCGACAACCCGTGGTGCAGCTTCAGCCAGCAATGCCTTGCGATCAGTCTCATTTCCGTGCTTGGCGCAGGCTTGAATTACACGGGAAGCTGTATGTGACATGGCAAGGTCAGCAACCCGACCCTGGACCTGATGATCAAATGCACAAACTTCAGGCAACAAGGAATTGACCAGTAACGGCTGCAGCAGCAGGTTTGGCCATAGGCTGCATCGAGGAACAACCCACCTGATTCAGTATTTCATGCACAATGTCAATCCTCTGTGCAGCTGTAGTGTCTGGATGCCTCAGCTTCTCCCACTTTGCTGTAATGTCCTGAACGTAACGCAATGTCCATAGCGGCAGTGTAAGCTCCAATTTCATCAGCGGCCAGTTGTCAGTCAAGACCACCAGAGTACCTGGAGGACGGCAAGCAACAAATCACAGAAGGTCAGGCCTCACCTGAATGAGAGCGGCGTTTCTCTTAGTGCCCTTGGATTTGACTGCATTTAGGTCAGACCTGCAAGTCACGCGAGAAAGGTGTTCAGCACCAGATTTAGAGCGCACGATGGCATAGAAAAGTAAAAGTCAAACTCACTTAGCAGCATGCTTCGAGGCGGAGATTGAGTTGTCAACTTTCGCCTTCTTATGAAGTACTTTAGCACCGTCCGCGGATTCGTGGACACGTTTCCTCTTGCTCTTATCGGCATGTGTACCAGGTTTCACAGGTTTAGCAATGAAGGTCATGGTCACGGCGCGTTTTCCACGTCGCAAGAGCAAGTGCTCGAACACTGGCAATTGAGCTGCTGTTGGCCGCCTGTGCTGACTTTTTGTCTCCATCCCTGGGCTCATGGCTGAACCCCAAATAGATCCCAAATCCCAAAATAGTCTGTCCATGCTGTCTGCCCTGGTCTATCAGCATCTTGAGCGCTGATGTCACTGTTCTACAGCGCGTATATGAATGAGGATCTGCCATACATTTTACCCTAAAGCGGTGCTTGCACCAACACCAGTATCAGCGGTACCCTCGACAAGAAAGTGGAGAGTGGGTTACAGAACGTGTGGGGACACTGGTCGTCTCCTTTTCAAAACGCAACCCGCCAGGATCCTGTTCTGCAGCGGTCGCAGAGACACATCCCGGCAGTGCCGGCGAAAGCAGCTGAGCGCAGCAGGCGCGGAGTGTTCATTATGCTGCGCAAACGTCAAGTAGGTCAAACAATAGCTTGACCTTTGACGCCGCTTTGCAGCTTGGGCCGGCGAGTTTCAGACTGCTGCATCATCAAGCTTTGATCTCGAAGACCAATCTGAGGCAAGCTTACACGACGCTTCGTCGTGCACATACCTCTCAAATGCTTTGGCTAGTAAGGTTTTGTGGCTGCAGGGTAATAGCAAGTTCAAACAACTGTGCCATTCACAACTAAAACTTATATCCACAGTGATACAGAAACCACAGGGTCAGCTTTGGTTGTTTGAGATTGGACCTGGATCCAGGTGCAAGCTAGTTTCTGCTTTGTGAATACTGACGTCAAATTTGCAGGTGCATACAACACAAGGATCACCTTGTACAGGCGTGAGGCTGCCACCCTTGATGCTGGCCAGTTACAGCTGAGCAAAATCACAACCTTCACAGACCCTGGTGCGCCAATAGTCAGAATGTTGCTGCATGCACAATCACCAACGCTGGCAGTCATTGATTATCATGCATGCATGCAACTGTTTGACCGTGCAGGTGTGCAAACCTCTCCGCCAGATCTGGATGGCACATTGTTTCTTGGCTTGGTAAGTGTCTCTCAGCAATGATGTGCCAGAACTGCATGCAAGTTTTGTAGGTGTAGCTTGTACACCGCGGCAAACGCGTAAGCCAAGTTGGTTTGGAACACAATGCATGCAGCCACTATGATTGTGCAGGCGGGCACTGGTGCTTCCTCCCGAGGTGCTGAGAAGGCATTGACTGAGGCCCAGCTGGTTGACCTGCCTAACACAGGAGCCTTTGTGCTGCCCCTTGCAGCCCACAGCTTCCTTGTAGGCTTGCTGGTCATTGAGCAAATTGCCCTGCTTCCCCATCTCCCTGCTGACAACAAAGATGTGGCCCTCCAGCAATTGCAGCCAAGACAGTCTGCAGAAACGGCATTGGGTATGTGTTTTGTGGCTCTTTCTGCAAGGGAACAAGAAAAGTGTGTGTGCACAAAGCATTATTGCTCAGAGTTTCTTGTAACAGCTTTACGAATGATGACACTGACAGGCAATTATGGACGTCTTTTTGATTGTGAGCTGAGCTGTCGATCAATACTGCAGGCAGTAGCGTAGAGGATGTCATGTTGTCTGGCAAGGACAGGGAATTTGTCCAGCTGGCAGGACAGGTGCTCTCTTCGGCATGCGCTATTGACTTGCGTTCAGCGTTAGAGAAAGCCCAATCTGCAATGCGCAGCCAGCAGGTCCTTGGTCTAGTTGAAGAGGTGAGGCTGCCAGTTTGATCACTGGCGCACCAGTGATGGAGCTCCGACTGCGCAGTGAGAGACCATTACAGGTTCTCTAGCAGCACATGCATCAGCACAGCAGTGACACATGCTGCAGATGATTCTGCAGTCTGTCAGCTTGAGTGTCATCGTTTGATGCTCCGCCAGCTTCACGCTGACGGTATGCATGCAATTGCAGGTACGAGGACCATTGACAGCATTGAGGACACTGGGGAGCATATTGGTGCCCCGCCTGCGCCAAAAAGAGGGTCAAGAGATTGACAGGGATGTTGCTCAGGGGATCCTGACACAGGCATGTGCTTCTCACTACACCGCTGCCCACACGATAGCTTTCAGTCAGATTCCAAAATTTGGATTGTGCTGCCTTTACCAGCAGCAAGTATAGCCACACAGGTTAGACGATCTGCAAGCACAAATTATCATGCATGCAACAAGCTTCTGTACGCAGGAAGTGGTACAAGCATGTATACCTGTCACAACAGGGCGCTTCAAATTGTGAGATTTGCAGATGAGTTGGCATGAAACTCATGTGAAAGGAGTCAGCAAGAGCTTGACCACTGTGAGTTGCTGCAGGGGGACAGGCTTCAGGAAGTGGTGTCTCAGCTGCAGGCTGCAATTCATCCTGTTGCTCTGCCATCCACTTTTGGTCCAGTGAGTAAAGGAGGTTTGCCTGCTGCACCAAAATCCAAGCAGTTAAGCAACAACACCACAATAGCATCACAGACCCTTTTGCCACCAATGAAGCAGGATTCAAGTGCTGATGATCAGCTTCAGGCATAGCATCAGCAGTTTGCTTTCTGTATGATGTACAACTTGTAATTTTGCTTGTTTGCCAGTCCAACAACGAGTACCTGTTCCCTTGTGGTTAGATGGCTTTCTACATGGAGATAACATACAGACGAAATTCTTGACATCTCAGGTGACAGACTTGAGTGTCTGCAGATTTTTATGTGCATGGGTACCATGTTGAGTGCACGCCCCAATGATGCACACTGAAAGCATTTACACACTGTCTCAACATTGCACAATAATATACAAAGCGCTGGCCTGTTACATGCAACATGCGCTTGGTTTGATGTCTGCGGTCCAAAATGAATTCAGTGACAAGGCTGATCGCTCCATGAAAGCAATGACTTGATGTCATGTTCTCAAGCAATGCTGTGGGTCCTTTGATGGACTGCTGGGATGTCCCATGCTGCAGCCGATGCATGGCCAGCATGCTTAGGAGGTGTAATGGCTACTCGCATGTGAGATTGTCTTGGGGGACTGTGAGGCCATTGCTTCTCTGCTTGCTCATGATCGTGTAGAATCGTGTCCTTCTCTTGTATCTGCTGTTGCCAGCCTTGCTGCAGGTCATGCGCTCTGGCCTGCTTTTCGATTTGCAGCTCTGGCTCTAGCCTGGCTGAGTTGCACTGCCATGTTGAAACAGGGCTTGCAGGTCTCCGTGTATGCGAATCTGGCCGTGAGGCCGTCAGTACCTACAGGATAAGAACAAATACTATCCCCTTATGTGCTGAATGAAGTGCTCAACATGCATATGGAGCTGGTTGTTTACGTTGTCGCTGACAGCATCGAGCTGTCAATTTGAAGTGTAATGTCTTTCCACATGATCTGCATGTCAACCATGGAAAAGATACCACGATTTATCTTGTACAAATGCTGGCCCAAACTTCAGTCCAACTTCGATCTTTGTATCTGTACAATGCTAGATCAAGAGCAGCACCTGGGCAGTCTGCTGAGGTGACTGTGAAACAATGCGCACTGGAGCAATGGGCTGCAGCAAGGCGACTTCCTCTTGTGTGAGAGCCTCTTGCTGCACCTGTACTCATCATGCCAGCGTGTTTGCATAGGGGCTGCCAACTGCTAGTGACGCCTGTCAGGACCAGCTGAACAAGCAGAGGCACAATGTAGTTTCAGGAATCAGCACATCAAGGTAGAGCTTGAGTAGAGACAGAACCCATCAAGTACACAGCCGCCTTGGCTGCATGAGCCATGTTGAAGAGAGAGGTACCTTGGGTGTGACGCCCCTCTTGCCATGTGCAGATTGCAGGCGAGCAAAATGCATGTGATTGAAAGCATCACACTCAGCTCTAGTCATGTACCTCTGCCGTCCCTGCATTTGACACAATTGGTCCTTTTGGACTGTCTTACCAATCACACATATTGTCAAAGCTTTTGCCGTTAAACTCAAGCATGTGAATTTCCTACGTGTTGGCAGTTGCTTACCTGCAGGTAATATGAAGCATGATCTTGGGCAGTTGCAGGCCTGCTGACAGCACATGGCCTGGGGGGGAGCTGTGCTGGCGGTGGTACAACCGACCGAACAGCTGGGCTTGCCTGCTTCGATGTGGCCACCTCTGCAGCAGCTGAAACTGCAGGCTTCTCTGCTGTAACCTGCACATTGTTGGCCAAGACTTGCTTTTTATCCTTGACAAGAATGGGTCACCGTTGTTAGCCATAGACTTCACAAACGCATGCCGTGATGAGCTTGCTCTGCAGGCTTCTCAGTGTAATTTGACCACAGCAGTAGTTTGTACGCAAGGCGCAAAATAATGTATAGCAAGACATACCTGATTGAAGTCTGCAGGGGACTGCCTGAGTTCAACTGAGGTTCCTAATACACCAGTAGCTGCTGCAGTATTGCCAGGACCCGCCTGCCAAACATGCAGCACCAATCTTTGCTTCTGGGTTTGAGCTCAGTGACATCCCAGCAACTGACATATGTTGTCATGGCTGACTGACTAGTGTTGTGCTCAGGCTGGTGACTCACCTGGTCTGAAAGCAGTAGGTCCAAGGCATGCAGGAAGGTCTTGTAGCGCACAAACTTGTCACTATGACCTGCAAACAGCAGGCAGATGTCACCTGGGAATCTTACATCCCAAAAGCTCCATGGCCACCCACACAGCAGCTTGCAGCATGGCCGTGCAGTGAAGATGTCCTCACTGCTGTGTACCAACCATGGATGGCCAGACTCACAGGTGCTTACATCAATGATATGTCTTATGACTCAGCTGCAAATGGGAAAATGCATGCATGACACCACAGCAGCAAGCACACCTGCTGCATGTGCATCCATGAGGTCAAGGAGGGCTGGAGCCGACAGGGAATGCAGAGCAAGTCTGCAGTGCTGTCTCAACCCATCCTCCAGCACCAATCGTGTGACATACCCGGTGCGCAATCTGTACAACAGGACATGTATCATAAAGCATGTGTACCATAGAACTCTGCACTCGACTGACAGTGCGTGTCTGTCATTCCAAGGGCAGCACAACGCAAGACCCATGCGCAGCAGCGCCCTTGCAAAACTGGAGACATGTCAAAAGCAAACAAGGTATTCTGAATGCATTGGAATGCAGCACCTCATAGTCGCAATGATGAGGTGCTATGCTGCCTGAGTGCAGAAACCATAAAAGGGCATAACAGGCTTGCAGATGCAGGCCTGGTAGGGTTACTCACGTGTCTGCTGCAAAGCACACATGGGCAAGGCTGTCCAAGCCGGCATGTACAGATAGGGCGCCCAGAGGCTCTGCCTGTACCACAGGCTGCACGCATGTAGCCTGTGTCTGCTGTGGTGTGTAAGGCCGTGACAACTGCCTTGGCGAGTTATGCACCGTCAGCACTTGCGCAGATGACGGCCGGGTCTGCACGGAGCAGACATGTGGCCATGCAGGATGACCAGAGAATGCAAAGTCCTATCTGTGCGGGATGTGCAAGCTGTCACACTGCTGAGAATGATAAGTCACGAGGCTTTTGGCAATGGGTTAGCAGCATGATTGATCAAGACGAAGATATAGACAGATGATGCCATGATAAATATTCTAGTTCTGGAGACAACTTTCTTGGCACTCTTGGGCACCATAGCACATGTTCTATGTGATGTTCTGCAGCCCAAAGGCTTGCCCTACGCTCATGAAGCATGCTGATATGCTGCAAAGGCTCACCAGGGGCGACTTTAGTGGGAAACGCTGCAGCAGCTGCTCATCGAGCTCCAGGCGAACAGCATCTCTACCCTCCGAATGCAACCAGCCAATCCCTGGCAGCTCCACCTGCCAATCATTCAGCTGGTAGGCATTCTATGTACGCAATGCACGGACAGATTTCACAAGTGTACATGTTCAACAGCGTGCTGCGCTCTTTGAGATGCTGTACCTGCAGATAGGATGAGGATGCAATGTGCTGATTGAGTTGCATCAGAGCTTCTTGGACAATCCTCCTGCATATGCTGGGGTGGAGCCGGCTCCTGTGTGCAACTTGCTCATAGGCAATACTAGCCAGGTCAGGACCTGCAATGGACAGGCAGTGATTTTCATAAACTAGCAAGAAGGCGCTTTGTATGCATACATACTGTACACATTCTTTTTGACGTCATACTTTCAAAGCGCCCTTGAAGGCTGTTGCTCAGGTGCAGGACTGGCAGAAACTGCTGCTGAGCATAGACCCCTCCAGACTGCAAGACTATACATCCGATCTCTGGCACCACAACCCCCTGCATGACGAGGCGCAAAGAGCATCAGCTAGCAGACCTCAGCTGTAAAAATTCTGGTTCGAAACCCGATGGCTCCGGTAAACGCACCTTTCCTGTACGTAGCTGAGTTGCTACATGACCCCAGAGGTCTCTCCACACGCTTTTTATGTGCTGCAAATGGATACCTGCGTGCAGAGCGTACTGCGAAATCGCTACCTCTTCAAGCAGCTGAGTTGTGGCAACGATCTTTTTGCCCAAGGCAGCGCGCCCCCGGCCTGGAGCCGCTCGCATCAAAATTGTCGACCAGAAACACCACAAAAGTAAAGTGCTATGTACCGTCCTGGTGTGAACACACACAGCTGCACTCTCCAAGTGTAAAATCAAGTTTACCTGTCACAACAGACGTTTGAAATCCACATGATTGGGCTCTCAAACTGTAGTATGGCAGTCTGCTTCCTTTGCAAGCTGCAAATGGCAGTTGTTGGATCACATTGTGATCATCACAAGCAGCCGATACCAGTCGTTGCTGCATTCATGTGTAGAAAGAGGCCACAAAGAAAGGCAAACTTATATTACCAGCACCTTGCTTTGGCAATGCCGCACTTTTGGTCAGCCCATCTGTGCCAGGCTTATGCGATGTGCAAATATTGTCGCATGCTGCCACAAAATTCCGCTGCTGCAGATCATCTTGACATACTGAAGTATTAATTAGGCCAAGTTGCAGAAGTAAAAACAACATGAAAACCCAATGAATACCAGAAAGCCTGTAACATCCGTGAACCATACAAAACATAGCAAGAAAGTCTGACATCATATGTATGCTTCCAAGGCACTGTTGTGTGCATTGCTTCTCTCATTTGTAGCAAAAGGGGAAAGGGGCGATTTGCAAAGCTCCAAAAACTCTGCACACTGGGCAGCAGACTGAAGACACGCAGGCAAGACACAGCTTGAGCTTTGGCTCAGCTGCCGCACTCACTTCAAAAACAAAGCATAGCTTGCACAACAAGAAATAATGAAATTGTACACACCTAAATTCTCAGATAACATAGTCTAATATGAAATCATCACATTGGTCCATATCAATGGATGGTTCTCGCTTGACCTGTAGTTGTTTGATGATGCGGGCAGGCACCCCCACTGCCACACAGTAATCTGGCAGCTCTTTCACAACAACACTGCCAGCGCCGACCTTGCAGCCTGCCCCTACCCTGATAGGACCCAGAACACTCACCCCTGCCCCAAGCAAAGCTCCATCGCCTGCAGCAGGCAAGTTATGAGAGCTGGACAACATTGCAAGCGCCAGCAGGCCTAGTACCAGGACATCTAGGTAAGGGGTACAAATTAAGAGATTGCAGCCAGCATAAATCCCCTGTCACACATGTGCTGCCATATGGGCAAGTCTTGACACAATACTCACATACTAATCTGCAAGTCATGCAGAACAGATGGTGCATGGCGGAGCAGGTCAGCAGGCAAGAACGCACCTTAAACATGCATGCAATTTGCAAAAGTGAAAAACTGTACCTATGGTAGGATGCCGTATGCCCTTGCCAGTGCCACTGCCTCCCAGAGTGACATGGTGAAGCATGGATACATTGTTTCCCACAACTGCTGTCTCACCGATGACCACACCAGTAGCATGGTCAATGAGAACACCAGAGCCCAGCTGGGATGTATGTCTACATGCAACACCTCTGACACCCGGCTTTGCAAGGCAATTGCCAACATCTGCACACAAGAGACTAGAATAGGGCATAGGCTGTGACCACTGCATGTACCTGACCACTCACAGGTCTGCACATGTCTGGACAACTCATGCAGCCTTTTCACACTCTGTGACTGCTGACCAGGATTGGCAGGCGACTGACACAAACCAATAGCCCATTCACAAATGAGATTTGTCGGGGCTGCATAGTGTGCATGGCAACACACATCACAACAACAATACCTTACGGTCTTTCTTCCAAAGCCAATGCGCTATCCTCTGACACTGAATGGCCTGGAAGCCCTTGAAATACAAGATGCACTGTGTGTATTTGTCACAAGCAGGGTCCCTTTCCTTAGCTGCTTCCATGTCCGCCATGCCAGCTTCCAATATGCTCTGCACCAGCAATGCCTTGTTGGTGGGAGCTGATACTGAGGCAATGCAATCTGTAGCAGAGCTCTGCACTTGATCTCAGGACTTACAGAATCATCTTGGTAAGCATCAAAAATGAGCCGCATGAGCTGTGTGCCAAGCAAGGTCCGGCTTTGCATTTTGCTGGCAAGCAGATGTGACAGCGCCTTGCCAAGGGATGGATGTGCCAGTATGTTCGTATGTAGAAAGCTGGCCAACAGAGGTTCTGTTTCCTGCACCATAGCCAAAGATTTCAGTTGCAGTTGCAAATTGCTGACAAAAAGGTACAGAAAGCTTGAAGGCTTGAACATCAGCTCAATACACATGACCTACCGCATCTAGTTTTTGCCTCTGTTCTGATATCAGACCAAAGCCGTGCTTGATGTGCATTAATTGCCCTCAGGCCTGCAGAGTGCTGGCCTGTCAAGCTGTCATGTGAAGAACCTGTAGCAGAACCAGGTGTCAGTCACAAGCTCCTTGTGTGGGCACAGTGGATGCAGCAAGTGGGAATCCCTCGCACCTTCAGCCTGCCAAGACCCCGACCTTTGCTTAGCCCAATCAAGGCCAGCAAGAGCATTGCTGCTGGTAGTGTCTGCAAGGCTTTGACGTAAAGAGGCACTGGATTCCCTGACGGCCACAGCTTGTGTACGCTGTGACCTGTTTGCACGTACCACGACTTGCGCACATACATGACTCGGTCCTGCAGGACCTGCCGAGCACCCACAACAAAATCATGACTGGCTTGTTGATGCTCAAGTAGGAAGTGAGTAAGCGCATTGCTTCTGAGTGGCAGGGCTGTCAAGTGAAACCCTGCACAACGGCAGTGGACAGCGCGAACACCACGCGTTTGCGACTTACCCGCAGCTGAACGACCTTCGTGAGGTGTAGAAGGGACTACGCTGCCCCTGAGCTGCAACATGACGCTGGTCTCGCCACAAGGCTCAGCAGGTCCGATGCACGTGGCTAGCTAAGAAAGAGGCTTGCTGAAGCGCGAACTGTTAGGCACATTATTCGCTCTTTCTGCAACCAGTCGTACGGTCGGTGGTCAAGTGCACAGCGACGTAGCCAATTTGGTGATTCAAGGTCTGGACGCACATTGCATTATGGCAGAGCTTGATCAAACGCATTGGGCAACTGCACGTGCCACGATCACAAGTAAGTATTCACGACCTCCGAACGTACGACCTCCGTACGTACGATGCCTCGCTTGCGAACTGGGCATACTTCAGTTGTGGAGCACACAGCCGATACCACGCCTGCAGGCGAGTGACCGTACTGACATCGCGAACATGCAACTGATCTCATGGTATCGGTATCGGCACACTCTGTGGACAACGATGCGCAGACGCGTTGCCATCTGCATACTCATGTAGGCTTTGAACCTTTGGAACTCGAGCAGGTAAGATCGAAAGAGCGTGCCGATTTGCTCTGTGTCGCCGATTTTGAACGTTTCGTCTTACTATGCTAGGTTGACCATGAACGTGCCGTGCGTCGAGTCAGCCGGCACCTTGTCGCTCTATTTTTTCTTCTTGCAATCACCTGCTATCTGGATAGGGCCAATCTAGCGTTCGCAGCGAGTCAGCTTCGTGAAGATTTGCATTTTTCCGCAACAACTTATGGTCTTGGAGCAGGTCAGTGCCAGAACGCTATGAGCGCAGGCTGCTGCATGCGCTTTGTTAAGTTATCAACCACTAACCCACTGCAGGTGTTTTCTTCATTGGGTACGCGTTGTTTCAAATCCCCAGCAACCTCATATTGGTGAAAGTTGGAGCACCACTATGGCTGGGATGCATGCTTGCGCTCTGGGGTGCAGTTGCCGCTCTCTGTGCCTTTATCACCTCAGCTGCCCAGTTTATGACATTACGGTTCCTACTAGGGATTGCGGAATGCGGAGCCTTTCCAGGTGTCTAGCTATATGTCTTACCTTTGCATGTCAACCCATATAGGCATGACAAGCGAACATTGAAAGTTATTGCCATGTGCCTCATGCACCACACAGAATTGACCTTCTGCTTGCAATGGCCCAGCCAACATGTGCAGACTTGCTGCTCAACAAGCAAAACGCTGTCTGGTCAGAACCTTTGTCATTTTGGGGCGCTGCCTTCAAACATCCTTGATGCCCAGGCAACTTCACTGCCCTAGTCAGTGCAATGTCAATGGGCAAGCCTGGCTTGTGCAGCGTTTTGCAGAGAACAACTTCTTCACAAGCCCTTCCTAGTTCATATGGGAGCATGTGTGGGTCTGCTTATGCTGATCATTCATGCAGGCATGTGGTACCACCTGTCCTTGTTCCTGGATGCTGGTGAGCTGGGGGTAGCCTACACCGGCATCACTACAGCCACAGCTTTGAGCCAAGTCATAGGAGGTCCCTTGGCTGCAGCATTGCTGCTGCTGGATGGTACCTTGGGTCTCCATGGCTGGCAATGGCTCTTCATTTGTGAAGGCATCCCCACCATCGTCTTTGCTGTAGTTCTTAAGGCAGGCTGACACTCTGTTGCTTATGAATGCATGCTCTGCCACCATAGAAGTGGTGGAACTGCTCTGCATCTGGTGCTCTGCGTGGGTCAGGGGATAATATACTATCACTTTAGCGGTGCACAGGCTGTCACATGCTCTGAACACATCATCAGTGGCCACCTTGAGAGCGGACTCTTGCAATGAGGGCATGACATCATGAACCAGTAGCTGCTTGCCAGATGCCTGCAACTGCGATTACACATCTGAAAGGCAAGTCTTGTGTGCAGGTCTACTTGGCCCCAACCCCAGCAACAGCTCAGTGCCTGACAACTCAGGAGCGTGTCTGGCTGCAAAAGCGTCAGGATGAGGCCATTGCGGCCAGAACTGAGTCGGCTTGCCACTCTTCTGTCAAAGGTGCATCAGTAAAAGGCCCGTCAATCATATGACACCCAGACATCACTGCAACAGAAACATAATCATGACTGCAGACATGCGTGCCCTGCTACTAGTCGAACAAGTCTGTGTTTGCTGCAATGACAGGCGGCCTTCTGAATTGGAGGGTATGGTACCTGGGTCTGGTGTGGCTCCTCATGGAAAGCGCACTATTTGGGATCATCTTCTGGTATGTCTGACAGAGACTTCAGAAGCGCAGTGAGTGTCACATTACTTGTACCGCATGCCTGCCATCCCTTTGCCAGCAGAGCACAGCAGGCACTGATCAATTGTGGAAAAGCACCTGCAAGGGTGTGATGTTGGCACGCATGTATGCAGGTGTCCACAGCTGATTGAGGCGGGCTTCTATGGGAGCCAGGATGAGAACACAAAGGCTGGGATACCACAAGGTCCTGCCCATTGTGCCCTGTCAAGCACTGACTGCATTGCTTTTTGTCTGCATGATGTCTGCATGACATCTGCATATCAACCTGAGACCTTGTCATCCCATCTATGCAACCATCCCTGCATAACGTTGTAGTCATATGATGCCTTCGAGAAAATGGCAACATCATCTATCATGATGCAATGACAGATGAGCCATACTGATCAAATATGACATGCTCCTGGTGTGGATGGGGTTTGCCACAGAGCGGTTGTGTGGGTGCAGGGGCGGCTGCAGGGGGGTGGCACGACAGCAAGGTGGCCCTCCTGTCAGCAGCAGTCTTTGCACCGGCTGCTGTTGCCATGATGATCAATGCCAACCTGTCCAAGCATGCTCAGGAGCGACACTGGCACGGCTGCCTCCCTGTCTTTGCCGCTGGTATCTGCCTAGAGTATGTGACCTTGGCTATCTATTGTGGATTCATGCCATGACCATTGCAACAGCACTTGTGGACTGCATCTTCACTGCACCTGCTTGGACTCACTGCTCACCATTTTCCCAAAGCCATGCCGTTGTGCTTGCAATTGCAGGCTTGCGCCATTTTATGTGTACACAGCACACAGCATGTTGCTATCTTTTGCTTGGTCTTGTCGCCAAGTACTTGATGTCCTGTTGCTGTTGCTTCCATCACTTGTCTGGCCCAAGTTGTGCTGACCTTTCTGTGCATGATTTACAATTAACACGGTGCTGTTTTGCACTATCTTGTCTGCTTTTGTTTTGGTTTGACACATTCAAAGCTCTGTGGCTTTTGTGCAGACTCATGCCGGTTGCTCAGGAGCTATTTGGCTTCAGAGCCAGCTTTCTGCTGCTGATTTTGGGAGCTGCAGGAGCATGGTGCATTCACGGTCAGCTGCATTTACCGTGTTATGTAATGCACAGAGCCATGCCCATTACCCTCATACATTGGACCTGATTGCAATGTGTGTTGCACTCCTGTCAAATGACCTGCTGCTTTTCCAGTATTGGATACACCCATGCTCCACAGTTCCAGCATGAGCTTGTGTCCAACGCTGACAGTGATTGACCTGCTGGTGTCAAGCTCAACAATCAAGCCAGAATGGCAGTGCAGGCCCACTGCACTCGTGGCCGGCCACCTTCCTGCAAGGCAATGCGGCAGCAGCAGGGACAGCCCTCATCAACTCCATGGGGGCCCTGGGAGGCTTCATTGGCCCCTCCCTCATTGGTTTCCTAGCAGATGACAATGATGAGGATGACTATGGTGCAGCTATGATGGCTGTAGGCATCTTTATGATGTGCGCTGCTGTGCTGATGTTAGGTAAGGAAGTGCTGATAGTCTGCTCTGACCTCCTTAAGGGTACATATCTGTCAGCAGCTCCAGTGACAATGTCTGTGCTGCCTTACAAGGTATTATTGCCTGTCTTCATTGCAATCACTGCCAGCCTGTACTGTGAACACGGTTGTGAACTGTAATTGTTCAATTACAACTTGGGCTTGGTGTGTTTGTAGGCTTTCCAGAGCCTGCAGCTCCTCAGACAGCTGGCACAAGTCAGGGTCGTGAGCAAAATGTAAACAAGACTGACCAAGAACTGGAATGGCAGCCCATGTTGGAAGCTATTCCATGGGAACCACATTATGTAGACCATCGTCTCAAATAGGCCTTCCATTGCAGATCATTTCAAGGACACCCTCCTGCAATCGAAACCTGCCTTCCACCTTCGACATACATGCAGCTGTTTCTTTTTTCCCCCACATTAGTTGAAGTTTTCATTGTGCAATCAACTTCTCGCGCAAGAATGAGGCATGTCCACACGCAAGGCATGCTGAACATTGTACACTGAGACATCAGTGGCTTGGTCTGTATCAGGACTCACATGTATGTACACGGTGTATAAGGTACAGAAAAAGAAATTCCAAAAAAAAAGTTTTCTCCTCAAATGTTGTTTCTGCAAATGAATGGTGAAAGTTTCTTTAGGGTTTTAGGATTATGTAACGACCCTAAAAGGATCAGGGGACTGAAAGGACTAGGGGACTGAAAATTCTTGGGACCCCCACACCAATTGCCACAGGTCGCAAGCCTTGCTGCGACCAAACGACACAAGGCATTCTCTCTTTCCAGGCATTCTCTCTGGCACCCAGAGCTGTGACACTCCAACACCTGCAGGCTGCAACAACAGCAGCGCGACGTCTTCCTCGTGCGTGTTGGGTTAAGGCAGATGGAACCTGAATTGCAGGGGGATCGGCTGTAACTTCGGCGCGAGACACGAGACGTGTACTGCCTTCTGGCTACACTGGACCATTCAGCACCTTCACTGGTAAACATAGCCTCCGAAATGCATAGCAATGCATCGCGCGGCCTACCAACGTGTTGCTTGAGAGCACACTGTGTGTGATTTGCATTCCCATACTAGGCAGACTTAGGAACTATTTTCTGTTTTTGGTTGACAGTTTGCTGATCTGCATTCGTGAATGAAGTTGAAAATCTAGTGTTTGGTTTTTTTTTTTTTTTTTTGGGCACCCCATAAGGGGAGAAAGCACATAGTGCAGTGTATTATCGTAATTACAATCAACAGCAATGTTGTTGCAATTCAGCCACTTCACGTCAGTGGCTGGCTGCAATCTAACCTGCACCTGGGTAATTGCCAAGCGACACTTTACAGCTACAGTCTTACAGACACATGTCATTCATAGTTTGCTCGACACAAGAGCTTCAACGGAGGATGGGGCAGATTTGTGCTGCATGACTGATACCATCGCTTCTTTCAGCTTCAGCTTTATAACTTTTCCAGAGGCATTCAAAGGCAGCGGCTTGTATTGCGCAGCAATGACACGTGGAACCTTGAAAGATGACAACTTGGCTTCTTGACAAAACCTCTTAATGAAAGACATGGTCAAGGGAACGGTAGGCCTTGAAAATGGTGGAGGGCTCAGCAAAATCCCTGTCCAAGAGGATGTCTTGTTTAAGACAATGACAGCTGAGACCTGCTCTCCAAAACGCTCATCAGGCAACCCAAACACTGCAGCAGCCTGAATGGCCGGAATCTGAACAAGAGCCTTTTCAACCTCAACAGCATGCACTGACTCTCCGCCTGTGCGGATGACATCTTTCACACGCCCCTTCAACCAAACTTGACCCTGAGGATCTATAGCACCGATGTCTCCAGTCCTCAACCAGCCTCCAGGCAGCATGACACTTGCAGTCTCTGCCGGCTGCCGCCAGTATTGCATCATGACATGGGGTCCCCTGGTCACCAACTCTCCCTCACCACTCTCTTCAATACAAGAGGCAGCCTCATCTTCATGGCAGAGCAGTTGGCCTCCTGATGAGGTCAATACTGACATCTCAATGCCAGGTGGGGGCAAGCCCACATTGACCCCAGACCTTGGTGGGTCTTCCAAGCCTGCCTGGTGTGTCAGCAAGCTCAGGGGTTTCACGCTGTGCTTTGGGTCAAATAGCAGTCTGAATGTCATGGAGGAGCAGGCTTCTGTCATCCCATAAGCTGTGTGAACTGCAGTGTTGGGAAACACAGCCTGCACCTTGTGCTCAACTTCCCGAGACATGGCACCAGCGCCGACCAGAATCCTCTGTACACTGGAATAGGGCCTGGTGCCCGTACCTGTTGCTGCTGCTGCTGCCAGATCAGCCATCATTGCAGGGACAGCAATGAATGCGGTGACCTTGCTGCTCTGGATGACATCCAGTGTGTTGCCAGCGGTAAAGCGTCCCATGAAGAGATGAGTAGCACCCGCCATCAGGACAGCTACAGCTGATGACAGGCCTCCTATATGGAAGAGGGGGGCGGCATGTAGGTACACATCGTTGGCATTGTATCCAACAACCCTAATTTTGGCCATAGCTTGCCAGTGAAGCGCTTTGTGGCTGAGGAGCACGCCCTTTGGCTGCCCTGTTGTTCCGCTGGAAAAGCATATAAGAGCAGCACCGTTGGGTGAATGTTGCAGCCTGACAGGAGCTCCCATGTGATGATTGATAAGCTGTTCACTGTCATACTGGTCGTTGGCTGTTGCTGCTGTAGCTGGCTGCTCTGTTAGCAGGACTGCTTGCTGGAGGCAGCTGCAGCTGGGGTGGCCAACAAGTTGGAGGAATTGCTGGTTTGCTGTATCCACCAAGATTGTAGTTGCTTGACAGAGGTTGACGGCATTAGCAGCCTCTGTAATGCTCCAGCGTAGATTGATTGGAGCCGCTATAGCGCCGGTCGCTGTCACAGCAAGAAGGCTTTCTAGGAACCTGTCTGTGCTGTTCATAGCCAGTATGACGACATCTCCTGGCTTTACTGCAACGTTTTCTCGGATGGCAGCAGCAAATGCAGCCACACGCGATAGGACTTGATTGGCTGTGAGTTGTCGGCCATCGCAGACTGTCAGGACCTTCGCTGGTGTCCTTCCTGCTGCTGCTGTCAGGTATTGGCATATGTGAGCCATCAGTAGCTGCGCACTCAAAGAAGTTGAACAGCTCCTGCAAAGCAATATCGTTCTGTTAACTACAGAAATGCAGCTGTGGGTGATTGGCCAACCCTGGCCTGCATGCACCTTAGTACCTTAGAGAACTTTAGAGTTTCTTAGCAGCAAGCAGGTGTCTACGCGCACTTCATCGCTACTGGCGTCGGCAGAGATAATCCAGGACGTGCGTCACCCTGATGGTGAGCTTTCTGCAATATATCATGCGATTTGCCTCTGCGACTGAATACCTAGTGACTAGCTACACTGTCGAGTCGTCACCTGGGTGAGGACCGACTCGAAAATCACCCGAGGATAAAATGAAAACCAGATGTGTTGCTGCAGAGGGAAGGCATGACTCATGTGTTGCACACGGATGCAGCTTATTTTATTTGTGAAACTTGCTTGCACAAATTGTGGCAATTGTGACTCGAAACTGTGACAGGACAACAGCGCTAGAATTCACAGGATCGAACGTGCTTTCATTTACTTGATTCATCGTTGCTAAGTACAGAACCATGGATCTGGAAAAGGAGATCTTTGACGATGCTGAAGAAGCTTTGCCTGATGAGTTTCAAGGCATGACAGCAGACGACATACTGCGCAGGAATCGGTTGCTGGAAAACGAGATTCGCGTACTAAAAGACGAGTCTCAGCGCTTGACTTTGGACCAACAATCGATGAAGGAGAAAATAAAGGAAAACAAGGAGAAGATCAAGCTGAACAACCAGCTACCATACCTTGTGGGAAATGTTGTTGAGATTCTGGACATTAAGCCTGAAGAGGAAGATGAGGAGGACGGTGCTAACATAGACCTAGACAGCCAACGAAAGGGAAAGTGTGTGGTCCTGAAGACATCCACTAGGTAAGTCAAGTCAGCATACAAGGCTATTGAGCTGCTCAGCAAGAGGCATTGCTACATCATCTTGCGCAGTCTGAACACTGTTCTCGTCACTCTGCTTTTTGGAGTTTGCATGCTCTTGACCAACTTTCAAGGTCAAGGTTGGCTGAGGCCTGCTGTGTGCTGCAACCTTCTTTTAGGCAGACAATCTTCTTGCCAGTTGTTGGACTAGTTGATGCCGATACAATGAAACCTGGAGACTTGGTTGGAGTGAACAAAGACAGCTATCTCATACTGGATACACTGCCATCAGAGTATGATAGCAGGGTCAAAGCTATGGAGGTGAGACTCACATTACACAAGATTTGCTTGTGCAATTGGCATGACTTTGCTTCCTTGTGCTCGTTACTCAGCCCAGACCTGCCAGGGCCTTCGCAGTGAAAGTCAAACATACCACTGTCACACTGTCGACTGGCCAATTGCACGAATGCTTTCAAATATGCATTTGGGGCAGTAAGCGCATTTGCCTGCAGAAATTTGGTGTAGCTCGTAGGGCTGCATGCTGCATAGGACAAATCAGGGCATAACGCATCAACTGCTCCTGGCATAGGTAGATGAGAAGCCCACAGAAGATTACAGTGATATTGGAGGCCTTGATAAGCAGATCCAAGAGCTGGTGGAAGCTGTAGTGTTGCCTGTCACCCACAAAGAACGGTTTAAGAGCCTTGGCATTAAGCCTCCCAAGGGTGTTCTCTTGTATGGGCCACCTGGCACAGGTGAAACGACGAGCAGCACTAACAAGTTTGCATTGTGTCTGCAGCCATGCTTTGAGCAAGTCAGGATATGTGGCAGCCTTGTAACAGATGTCAGCTAACATGCATACTCATGTTCTGAAAAGTTGCTCATTTGGTCAAAGCTGCCATCATGTATTTTGGTGTTGGCTCACTTGGTGCCTGTCTTTCAATCAGAATGCTGCTGACAACTTGTGACTTGCCATCATGCATGCCAAGCTGACGCGAGTGCAATTTGTGCAGGCAAGACTCTGATAGCTCGAGCGTGTGCCGCACAAACAAATGCCACATTCCTGAAACTGGCAGGGCCTCAACTGGTACAGATGTTCATTGGCGATGGTGCCAAGCTTGTGCGTGATGCATTTGCGCTTGCCAAAGAGAAGTCACCCTGCATTATTTTCATTGATGAGATTGATGCCATTGGCACCAAGCGATTCGACAGTGAAGTAAGCGGTGACCGGGAAGTGCAGCGGACCATGCTGGAGCTGCTCAACCAGCTCGATGGTTTTAGCAGCGACGACAACATCAAGATCATTGCTGCCACCAACAGAGCAGACATTCTAGATCCTGCGCTGATGCGGTCTGGCCGGCTAGACAGGAAAATTGAGTTTCCTCACCCTACTGAGGATGCTAGAGCCAAGATTATACAGATTCATGCCAGGAAGATGAATGTCTCACCAGATGTCAACTTTGATGAGCTAGCCCGCAGCACAGATGACTTCAATGCTGCACAGCTAAAGGCTGTCTGTGTTGAGGCTGGCATGTTGGCATTGCGAAGAGATGCTACAGAGGTCAACCATGAGGACTTCAATGAGGGTATCATAGCAGTTCAAGCCAAGAAGAAGGCAAATTTGAACTACTATGCCTGAAATTCACTCCAAAATCTGTGCTCACTGTACGTGCCTGCTTTTCTCAATGGCATGAATGCATGCACATGCATGCTTTGTACATTGATGTTATGATGGTGCAGACCTGGTGTATGAAAGCACTTCATATTGCTGTGCTCTGCATACTTTGTCATGGTTTGATTTACTGGTTCCTTCTGGAATCCGATTCATAGCAGATGCTTGGCCTGGAAATCCCGGACATGTTTTTGGGCTACACAGACGTAAACGTAATTGCATACTCTGTCTGAAACCATGGAGTGTGCATTTGCTTGCTGCCATGCTGTCAGATACATGACTGATTGTAAAGCAAATACTGCATGCAAGGGCCCCCCCCAGGTCCGCAGGTACAGAGACACCACGTTTACATGTGAAGATGCTGACTGGGTATCTTGGCTATAAGTCCAAGCTTACTTTAAGCAATGACAGCTTTAGATTCCAGAAGTTTGACAGAGAAGGTTTTCATGGCAAACTAGCTGGTCCTGATGCTGGCATGCCTTGGGTACAATTTATGGGTGAGTACATCCCAAACGTTATGTGATCATCAACTTGACTGTCTCAGCTGCAAGTCTATGACCGGCTGCATTAAAAGGAGTGTGGGGACAAAGCACGGTTGAATCAAGCTGTAATGCAGCTGCCTGCAAGCTGATGACGACTATATGTGAAGTGCAACAAGAGACTGAGCCTAACATACATACATGACTGTGTACAAGGGATCTGACTGGCCTGCAATGCCATTGTAATCTTCTCAACAATTTGCGTGTTCTTCTCAAAGCGTCCCTGCTGCATCTTCCAATAAAATAAATCATATCTGGAAGACATTTTCATGGCATCATATGCTTGCTGCAAATGCAACACATCTGATCTCAATCGTCCACAGAAGAGATCATCAACCTGTCAGCATTGTTGCGTTTCATCCTTTGCAGGTCTCGCCACCTGCACACATGCCAGAATGTGTCAGAAACGGCTTGAATGACAGGCAAATCGGACGTTGCTTCAGCAGTGCACAAAGTTATGACATGCAGATGCACAGTTGCAAATGAGGCGCAATAGTAAAGACATATTCAAGGTCTTATCCAAAGGCATGGGCGGTGCAGCAATGGCTGCTAGGCCATGGCAACAGGTGCAAACCTGCGAGCTGCGCGGGCAGCAGCAGAGGCTGTGTCTGCTGCGGAGCCCCTGGGCACAGGGCCCGCCTCCTCTCGGCCTGCCTTAGCAGCATGGCCTGTGGCCACCCCTGTGGCAGCCCCCCATTTGGCCCACCGAGCCTGACTCTCAGCAACATGCCGCTTAGCTCTGATGCCTGCCTGCCTCTTCTCCCAAGCAATGCTGGCTTCCTGCAATGCACAAATACATATGTCTAGTGAATGAAATCTGCACAGCTTTGCTACTGAGCTATCCCATCAGCAGTGCACAAACAGCACAAGCAGCTGAGCAAAAGTCAGGCTTGCAAAGCATCAATGCACTTTGGGCATGTATCACAGCAGCATTGAGAGTATGCACGGGCATTGGCTGTGCAGCTATGCCAAATGGAGACAGTGTTCTCTCAGCTCACCAAGAAAACGTTAACACCTCCTCTGTTGCCTCCATGAGTGTTGAGCAGGTGCACATTGGTGCGCTCAAGCTTGCTCATGGAGTTCTCCAGCAATGACAGCTGAGGCGCAGTCACCTGCGCAGGCAAATGACACTTCCATTTGAGAATACAGCAAAGACATGGTGACATGCACAGGATGACCCACACTTGCTTGAACTTACCCAATGAATGCAGTCTACTGGACAGCAGTCCAATGACTCCTGCAGCATTTCATCGTTGTCCACCTTCTGAGCCATGGCCCGGGCTCTGCCAAAGTCTGGCTCCATCTGATATGTGTTGGGACAGACATTGGTGCAATTGCGGCAGCCAATGCATGTCAGCTCATCCACAAACACCTGCACGGTAAGAAGCAACTCAGTGCACAGGCAGTGAGCCTTTTGCATGCAGGCCCTCATAAGCATACATGCAGGCATGCAAGCATGTGTTGCGCATTGCCATACCTGGTCCCGTTCAAATGAAGTGTCTGTGAATGGGTTGATAGCATCACCAGATATGCCAACAATGGCATCGTATGCTGCTCGTCTGTCTGAGTGTTTCAGCGTCTGTACCAGCAAACATCTGATAAAAGCTGTGCAACTGTATGAACAAGACACATGAGCTTAAAGCCATACCTCATAGATCTCGTTGATGACAGTGGAAAACTCTAAAGACTCCTCATCTTGGCTGAGATCAGGATGACATTCTCGCATGATTGCATAATATGCCTTCTTGATTTGAGCTTCGTTTGCATTGTAAGACTGCATGCATGCAGCAAGAGGTCAAGGTTCCTGTAAACGTGCCCCAGGCAGATATGAGAAAGATGCCGGAAAAAAACGGACCACTCCGAGGATGCTGTAGAAGTCCTCTTCCTCAGGCTCAGCAATGTCTGTGCGCGCAAAGGCAATAGGTTCAGCTGCAGCCGCTGACTTACACCGCTTCGCTCTATCGTTATGACCAACAAGGGAGCGTTGTAGGGCAGCACTAGTCTGTTGCGGCGTGGTCCTGAAAGTTGTACGGAGTCTGGGTGGAGGTGACAAATGCACGCTGGCTTCTACACTGTGGCTACGGGTGATCACGCTCGCTCGGACGAGTTCGCTTCGCGCAACCGTAGACACATGCGTTGGCATGACAGCAGGACGTTTACATGCAAATTCTGCTCCGGGTCAGGTACTTAGATGTGCGGCACGTCAAGTCAGTCAATTTTGCGTCAATCAATTTTTGCGTGACTGTGAGGCAAAAATCAAGGCACTGGGTGCATGTGATGCCCAGATGGTTCGGGACTGCATTATCCCCCGGGCGTGTGTGGTCAAAATTCCAAGTTTCATGCTTTCAGGCGTCTGCACTATCCATGCTTGTGAGTTTTGCATGTTAGATCTGCAGTTTCAGTAGCTCTGTGTCAGCAAGGCATGAACACAGCATCCTGTGCAATGCGCCGTGATGTATGCAATTTGCAGTCTGTGTCCAGCCCGCAAGCCCTCAGGAGGAAGAAAGGTGACACCGAAGTGACTCTCGCACGCAATCCAAAGACCAGCGCTGTTGCACTGTGGCACAGGCAGCTGCCCTACTAGACTGCCATGATGTATGTGAGCCACATCAGCTGTGTTGCAGCCCGATTTGCTTACGTCCACTAAGCCTCTACCTAGCCTTACCTAGCCATTACCGGTAGTGACAAGACTTTAAGCCCCAATGCAACACCACAATGCTGATTGGCATGATTCCCTCACATGATGCATCCACCTATAAGCACTAGACCTGACAAATGCTGACGATGCTTTGCATCGTGCTGCGCCAGTCTTTTGCCCAGATGCTAACATGTTTAGCCCTGAGGTTCATTTGTGTATACACACGTACTGAGTACACCGTACTAAGTAAACTGTACTGAGTACGCTGTACTCGCACTTGATCTCATGTGCTGCTGTGAGCGAATGTCCCCTTAGAAAGCTTCGGCGTACGGCTGGATTTTGTGCGATGCTTGTTGGTAGTGCCACGAGGCACGTCAGCATGGGATCAATCATCTAGGTAAAAGTTGGCATTGTACACGATCAGTTTTTGGTGCAGTGCAATGTGTTTCAAAGGCTTTGATAGCTGGTGCAGCTTGCTGCCTGACATCTTTAACCCATCAAGTGCAACAGCATATGCTGTTACCAATACTTTATGAAGATTAAACAGGCCGGTAACCTCTGCATAGGCCTAAACATCAACATCACTGTACAACTGCAGATTGCTCATGTTCTGCGGTAGCCAGCACATGCACGGCCTACTCTGATCTCTGAAGCATGTATTCATCAAAACTGATGACACTCATTACTGTGATGGGTTGACAAAACCAAAAACATTAAACCTTTGATCCTCAGTACTTGGCATTTACAAAGTTGTCCATCTTTATGAATGGGATGAAGTCTTCAGGAAAGCCCTCGCCCTTTGCAGGCACATACTGATAGACGCCCTGCACATATACATGCTATTCAATGCTTGCACAGCTGCTGCTGCCCTGTTACAGTGAAAGCTTCAGTGCTGCAGCAATCAGTTTGCACATAAATTACTGCTGTATAAGGGTTGTCTTTTGTGAGGTGAAGCCTGGCTAGGGCCTCAGGATTAAGCAGGCAGCTGTTTTATGCAACTCAAGAATTGGCATTAGCAGACATGTGCATCCCAAGGCCAGTCTGTGGTCTTTCAGAGGTGCTCAACAAACGTGACACAGATGGACGAAGAGGAAGGAGTGTGAGTACTTGGCATCATAAACAAAAGTACTGCCAGGGTGGTGTTGGACAAGGGAACTTACCCAAGGGAGATGGCTTCGCCTGGCAATCTCACTCAAGGAGTAGGCCTCCCACTCAGGTATGCTCGCCCATCTGTCCACCAACCAGCACTGGTCAATGAAGGCTGCTTGCAGCAGCACAGAACATGCAGCATGCATACCAAACAGGGAACCATGTTTGCAAGCAGTGACAGAGGGTTGCAAAGACAAGATGCAATATCTGCTTTACTGTTGCAGCTGTGAAGTTTTCTGCCTGGCAAGCTCAAGCAGCATTTGGTATGAAGCATCTAAACAGTCATCGAATACTGAATCCAGTCGGTGAGGAATGCACAGCAAATCTGGCAGGACTAGCAAATGCAGACAGGACTGTGTGAGCGTACTTGCTGGTAGCCACAAAGTCAGAGTCATCTTTGCGCTCAAGAGAAAAGCCCAAGAAGCCAGCCGATTGCTGCATGACTTCTTCTCGCTGATGCCAAGCATCTTCAAACTCAGGCACCTTGTCCTCTGGCACAATGAACCTGGCAATATCAAATTGGAACATGTTCCCATCAGACCTGTCTTGACGATTAGTTAAGTGTCCTCTGTTCTGCCAGCATCAGTCAAAGCATGTATTTGCAGATGCCTCAGTTGGCCAATGCTGGTATCCAGATGCAATATGACCTGCAGCCTTCAAGTAACATGTGCACATTCCTTGAGTGAGGCATCTACCAAAGCATGCATCTTACTGGAAAGTTCCCTATCTCTGATAATGCATGATCACACTCTTGTCACATGCAAAGTGTGAGAACTTCCCAGCCATGCTGTTGCCACAGGACATGCAACTGCATAAGCTCCCTGACAAGACTGATGAATGCATCACATTGCAGTGACATGCCCAGCAGCACAGTGACTCCAACTTATGCACAGATGCCGCAAGGCTATACTTGTTGACATTGTTGAAGCCCTTGGCAGGTTGACTTTTGGGTTTCGCCTTTGGCGGAGCTTCCCCGGGCAGCTTGGGGGCTATCGCTTGCCCGGCCTGATTGGCTGGTGTTGACCCATTCTGCCTGGCGCCATTTGAGCTGACATCTGATGCTTTTGCACTTGGTGCCTGCTGGTTGCATGCAGCACGGGTCAGGTATGTAATCAAGGTTGGCATTGCAGGCTGTGAGTTGCATTGCTACCTTTGATCGCCAGGCTGCTATCCAATGACGAGCAGATTCTGCATTGTGAGCGTTGGGCTGGGCTTCTTGGGTTTGTTGGGCAGCAGCCTGCATGCAGTGAGTGCATGTGTTGACCAAAACACTGTACAGTAGAGCAGACCAGGTACACTGTGCCTTGTGTTGTGCAAGCATGCCACAAAGGCAGTGCGTGAGCACAACAGCTGTGTCGCTCACATGCAACACAGAAGTCCGAATGGTGTGGACCCAGGATATGGCAAAAGTCAAGTTGTTGGTCACCTGGGGTTGACCACCATTGGTTTGTGCCATGGCAACGCAGATTTGATGGCAAACATCAACGCCCCGGACCTGACGACGCTGCACAGAGTTCTGATTTTGAGAGGAAACTTGCGACGCCTTAACAGAGAAATTGGTCTTACTTGCGCACTGCACTGGAATCATACCTGACTCTTAGGCCGCACGGTGCCGCGCCGCTGACGAACGTGGCATATGCATGCGGCTGATGAAGTGCTGGCATGCATAATTGCTGTCTGTGCAGACATCGCTGTGGAGGTTCGGAACCTAGTATTATCGAAGAGCGGCAAGCAGTGCAGCCACCTTATAAGTATCAACGACTCATGCCGGTGCAATGCAAACCAACTCCAATCGTTTGTACACAGTAGTCCTTGCCAATGCAGCAAAGCTGTTGCCACAGCAAGGCAATGATTGCTTGCGCATGCGCGAGGTCAGGCAACGATTACATCGACTACACTGCTCACATGGGCACGTGCGAGACTTAGTCATAACTGCTAGAAGTGCGTGTGTGAGCAAGTCACGGAAGCAAGTGTGTCCTATCGCCGGCAGTCAGCTCATCTGCGTTTCAGTATGTCGGTCGGAGCAATGGCTGGGTTTATGCCAACGCATAAGCACTCACATGCTGGCTGCCAGTTGCTAAGGGATTGTACCTGGCAGCAACGGTTCACCGTGCTACCATCGCTGCGGACCCATGCAAGCAAGCACCTACGCACAAGTCACAAAAGTCAATGCAAGTCTAGCCGGGCTCAGCGCTTGCGTTGCCGCAGTGAAAGTCACAACGGGAACGGTAGCAAGGAAACAAGTGAGGGTTCTTCAGCAACAGTTTCCGTTTTGCACTGATACTCTGCACGTACCAGAGATTGTATACATCACACATGTCACAAATTGAACGCTCATCAAAGCTGGCATAACATCTGCACCTGCAAGCTTCAGGCGTTGAGAACGTGGTGATCATTGGCAGTGGGCCTGCTGGGTATACTGCAGCCATCTATGCTGCTAGAGCCAATCTCAAACCTGTTGTGTTTGAGGGCTATCAAGTTGGAGGCGTCAGAGGAGGTCAGCTCATGACAACAACAGAAGTAGAAAACTTTCCTGGTGAGCGCCAGAACTGTTCATATACACAATTTACATGTATGGCTTTGCATCAAATGCTCGTTGCTCTGCATCTGCTCTGCATGCTCATATAGCAAGAAACATGCAGCACTTGCCTCAGTGCACAGATCAGTGTGTCCGTCATTGTAAAGCAGAAGGGGTGCTCATTGCCTGCAGGCTTCCCAGAGGGAGTTACTGGTCCTGACTTGATGGATAAGATGCGTGCTCAGGTGATTGCTTTCATCACATTTCTTGCAGTTGCCGGCTGTGCTGTCTTGTGTCAATACGCAGCATTGTCATTTATGTACACTGTATGTACACAGTTTCAACATGTCTAGCCCGATTGATTGGCCAGAACTGCACACTCATGAGATTATCTGTAGGCTGAGAGGTGGGGCTCAGAACTGCTGACAGAAGATGTGGAGCATGTTGACCTTGGCCATCGCCCCTTCACGGTCCGCACTAGTGACACAGAGGTAGGCAATCTTGCACACCAGTATGTTGTGGCGGAGCATGGTGCTCATGCATAGTATTGACAGGGTCGATGACTCAACCTACCTATATCTCACCTCAGATGCATCACATGCTGGCATGTTCAGCTGTGAGTTTGGCATGCATATGAGTTCGTGCCAACAGCTGTGGTCCTATCACAAGAGCCCTGAGTTGCATCCTCTGTGCCGTTGTCTCTGTCTGTGCCAATACAGCTTTTATGAGTGGCAACCACATCATGCTTCTGAACTTTCCAACATCTTTCTGCCTGGGCAGGTCTGCCTCTGTGAAGTATGTTGAATTGTCCTGGGACTTGTAGGTGAAGGCGCACAGCATCATCATAGCCACAGGAGCAACGGCAAAGCGTCTAGGCATCCCAAGCGAGGAGAAGTTCTGGAGTCAGGGCATCAGCGCCTGTGCCATCTGTGACGGTACATGCCCACCCACTCTGCACCCTCCATTTCTATTGGTTGCTGAGAACATTTGCAGATGCCAGCTGGCCCATTAGTCATGTCACATACAGCAACCTACAGTACATGCTCCAACTCAGAAATGCTAACCTTCTCAGTCCTCGGTGCACGCAACGCATCATGCCAAAGCCAGAGTGTGCAACCTACACAGAAGTCCTTTCTGCTCAAACCATCCTGCTTGCAGGCGCCAGCTACTCCTTCAGAAATCAGGAGCTAGCAGTGGTAGGCGGTGGTGACACAGCTGTGGAGGAGGCCATCTACCTCACCAAATACGGTACCATGGTAAGCTTACACTCTGGCCTCACTAGGCTCTGCAGCATTCTTGAGGACAGCTGCCCAGGCCTACCCTGCAGTCAGGCTATGCTTGTACATCAGGGCAGGGTTGATACGGTCAGACACAAGTGGGACCAGAGCCAAGTTGATCATGAACTTTGTGTTGATTCAGCGCTGCCTGTTCAAACACTTTGCGTACTGTTTCATGTCAGCATGCAGGCAGGCCATATAGCTTGTCAGTCGGAGCAAAGACAGGGAATTTGCACTGCCTGGCATGCTCGGCAGCCATCCCAGCGTAAGGCTTTTCAACCTGTTGGCTATGTTGGGCTGGACATGGATGTGGGGCACATGCAGGTGCACCTTTTAGCACGTGGTGAGAAGCTGAGGGCTAGCAGATCCATGCAAGATCGAGCGCTAGATCACAAGAAGGTCACCGTGCACTTCAACACAACAGTCGACGATGCTTATCCAGATGGCAAGGGGGCGCTCGCAGGCCTGCACATCAAAGACACCAAGACAGGTCAGTCTGTGCAAGCATGATGCCGTGCGGCTGACATCAAAGGAAGCACAACAGGGCCAATGGTGTGTGCTTGATTACGTGGCAGCTGCAAAAGCAAAGGACCAGATCTCAGGCTCACCAGCAGTTGTGGTCCAAACATGCAGATCCAAGATGCCACGCTCATAGAGTCACAGCAGGAGTGATGGTTGCATTGGCTGACCAACATGTCTTGTTCTGCTGGTCTTGCAACCTCTCACAGACCAGCTGGACCGATCAGCGCAAAGTCATGTGCTTTGTGACAGCAAGCATTGTGTGGTGGGCGCAGGGGAGGGATCAAAGCTGCCCGTGAAGGGCTTGTTCTATGGTATTGGCCATCAGCCAAACAGTCAGCTAGTGGCTGGACAAATTGACCTGGATGACCATGGCTATGTAAAGGTGCTGGTCACTCCTTTGACTGGCTCTGTGCATGACCTGCACTCACACTCAACCTGGCTTACTCAAACCAGGCACCACGTATCTCACCATGCGCTGCACCCTTTCATCACACATTCTTCACACAGCTTTGTCATGGCCTTTAATGTTGTGGCAGCACCAGATGATGGGTATGTCTGTTACTTGACATGCTGTGAGGACAGGCTGCCAGCATGGCTGCAATTACTGCAACACAATGGACATCTACTGGCAGACCATAGCTCATGTGACAATGTCATATAGTACCTGTCATGCTGTGGAGTGCTGTCAGGTCAGCAGAGCAGAGGCAGTGCAGCCGACTCAATAGCAGCACCACATAAAATCTGACATTCTGTCCAGTCAGAAATGCGGTTGTGTTGAGGGGGTTGGTGATGAGCAGGGCAGTGGTGTGCAGGTGCATGATGGGGTGCAGACAAGTGTGGAAGGTGTGTATGCAGCTGGTGATCTGTTTGATGTGGAGTGGCGGCAAGCCATCACAGCTGCCGGCTCTGGCTGCATGGCAGCTCTGTCAGCAGAGCGCTACCTCACCACCAATGACCTGGCGCGGGAATATCACACTAAGGAGCAGGTCAGCCTTGCTGCAATTTCACACACCACATCCTGTTGCTATCAGATGGGAAGCATTGTGCTGTGCTGTGCCATGCTGTGTGCACTTTGCAATGCAGTGAGCACCATACTGTGCTGCTGCTCTGTGCTCATGCTGTGCTTGCGCTGTGTTATGTTGTAAAGGTGGCATAGGTGTAGATGCAAGGGTGATGTTGCTTCCAACCAAAGCTTGAAGTTGCAGTCCAGAAAATAATTGTGAGTTTGTGTGTGGCGCAAAGCGCCTTCAAAAATATGTGAATACAGCTTAGTGAGGACACCGCTCAGATATCTTTAGTAAAAGGCGAAAGATATATATGACACAGTGGTGACCTCGCTGTGATAACAATCTACATACAAGCACTTTTCTTATAAAGCAAAGCTGGGTGAGCAATAGCTGGCTGAGTATGGGTCGCACAAAACCCTGCAAAGCCCTATCAAGGCCTTGTCATCACTGTGCTGGCATGAGCTCTGCAATGTCACTAATGCAGTACATGTACACTGGCACATTGCACAAAGTCAAGCTAGCTAGAGAAAGCTGAAACCTTCTTAAGTTGTGCACGAATTTTTGCATTCCATGCAATGTGACACTTGGCAACATTTACAGGATGACGCCAAGTCACTTCAGCCAGAGGAGAAGCAGAAGGCTGATGCAGAGGCGGAGTTTGACATCAACCAAGATCGCCACAAGGGCCAACTGGCATTGAGGAAATTATACCATGAGAGTGATAGAGTCATTGTGGTGCTGTATACATCCCCGACCTGTGGTCCTTGTCGAACATTGAAGCCAATCTTCAGCAAAGTGGTTGATGAGTATGACAAGCAGGTGCAGTTGCAGTCCTCTGTACAGCACCCATCATGTGCATTGCAGTTGCTGTACTGTATGGAGTAAGGCTTAGTAAAGGCTTTGCATTACAGCTTCATCATTGTGCGTTGCTTTGTGGCCTGCCCAAGCTCTTGCGCAACCAGGCTGTGCGAAAAGGTTGTTCAAACACGTTTGGACGTGTAAGATTTCCATTGCAAATGCAGGTTCATCTTGTGGAGATTGACATTGAGCAGGACGCACAAATAGCGGAAGCAGCTGGGGTACAAAGTACTCCTACAATACAGATGTTCAAAGACAAGGAAAGAATACAGCATCTTCCTGGTGTCAAAATGAAGTCAGAATACCGCAAACTGATCAGTGAGGCATTGGAGGAAAAGGCCAGCGTCCCTGCGTAGGGTATAGACATTCAGTCTGCTACATGCTTTGTGGTGCTGTGTACTTGGCACAGCAGCGTGGTGCAATCTGAGTTTGGTTCAACTCAATGATTTTTTGTAGGTTACAGACAGTCAGTGCCTCCCTCTTGCGCTGGCAAGTTTATGTCATGGCGAATTTGCACAGGTTATTTTTGTCGTTGCTTCTCTGGCACCGTGGCCAAATCATATGCAGAATCCGAAGAAATTGCTGCATGCAAATTGTACAAAACCAGTCACTGGTCCAGTAATTGCAACTCATTAGTTGGCCTGGAAAATCCACGATAGTTGGAGCTGCAAGCTGGCCTTTCGATCCACTCACTTGCGTCAAGTTGAGCCATCACACAACCAATCTACACTATGCCGTGTAGAATTCTGGTGCTTTTGCCCTCCCATGACTTTGATCCCACCGAAGCAGCTGTGCCATCGTTAGCTCTTGCCGATGCCGGTCACCAAGTCACCTTTTCCACTCCCCAGGGACAGCAAGCACAAGGTGACCCAATCATGGTAACAGGCAAAGGCCTCTGGCTTCTGGCAGGGGTACTCGGCGCAGACAAACATGGCAAGAAGGCGTATCAGCGATTACTGTCACTCCCATCTTTTCAAAATCCAGTGCCCTGGTCGAGTCTTGATGCCAGTCAATACGATGCACTCTTGCTGCCAGGAGGTCATGCCAAAGGGGGAGCGAGGCAGTACCTGGAAAGCGAAAAGCTGCAGGCCGTGACTGCTCACTTCTTTGATCACAACAAGCCTGTAGCAGCAATCTGTCATGGGGTGGTCTTGGCAGCCAGGAGCATATCTTCAAAGACTGGAAAATCTGTTCTGCATGGGCTTAAGACAACAAGTCTGCTCAGTGTTCAGGAGAAACTGGCCTGGTGGCTGACCTGGTTGTGGCTTGGAAATTACTACCGCACCTACCTAGATAGAACAGTAGAGTCTGAGGTTAAAGATGCTCTTGAACGTCCCAACAAAGATTTCTTGCCTGGACCAATGGCCCTGGGCCGAGACACACCAGATAACCTCCAATCAGGTTTTACTGTGCAGGATGGACAGTATTTGAGTGCTCGTTGGCCAGGAGATGTGCACAGGTTCTCTTGTGACTTCCTGGCAATGCTGCAGTAGTGCACCGAACACAGGTCATAAAAGTTAATTCCAATGTGTGGATGATGTTAGGTGAGCGCAGGACGTGATGAACTGCCTTTATAGTGTGTCATATAGGATGCCCAGACTGTCTTTGGAAGTTTCGTTTGGCAGCACTGATCAACTTGGAAGCTCACGTGCTGGCATGCCTTTCTGGCTGTTTCTTACATGTGCAATGTCAATTTTTCTTAACCATAGCCTCAGGCGGGAGTATTGTCCTAATGCAAGTCTCCAGATTGTTATTTGACATTGCGTCCTAACATTTTGTTAGCTGCGATACTGCAGTGTCAGAAGGGTGCTCAAGCAATCATGCATCATCGTTGCCTTGATGCAGGCAAGCTTGCAGGGCCAAAAGCACCTTGTGTAAATGATCATGACATTATGTATATTCAGTAAACCATAGGGTCATACCGTACTGACGCATGTGATTGAGCAGACATGAAATGCTGCTCCTTCCAGACACAAAATGCTGCGCTTTTGGTGTGAGCACTTGGCGTCGTTCAGTCGAGCCATTCACGAGCAGGCTACTAGTCATACATGTTACATGTTTAGTGAGTGAGGGTTTGGCCACTGCTCTAGGCCCAGCGTGCCGTGCTGATGCAGTTAGACTGTCTCTGGAAAGAAGACACTTAGGCTAAAAGGAGGCAAGTAGTTGATCAGAGTGCTGGTCAGTTCACTGGACGGAGTGCCACTATTCTTGCTTCTGCCGACGACCGACTTCATCAAATTTGGATAGCATGATGACCATAGCCAGGCTGCCAGGAGTGGCCGCAGCAAGGCGTTCCCTGCAATACCAGCTTTGGAAGGAGGCATTCTCCGTGCTGCGTTCCGTGCTGTCACGTGAGTAAAACCATAGCTTGCGCTGCGATGAATGCCGTACGGGGCCGCAGACGGCGTTCGGAAAGATGTTGTCGTTCCCCTTTGTTGCTTTCTGCTCATGATCCAGGCAGCGTAGCAGTCTTGTCTTCCGGCATTGACGCAGCTGGACGTGGCGGCCAAGTAATGCAGAAAAAGTCAGCTCAACTGTTTGACGGGGACGACGAAGTCAATAATGTCGACAGTCCTCACTTGAAGGTCAACGATGCGTTCGCCCGACGTCTGCAGGTCAGTAGTATCTGCAGCTGGTGTGCTCCAGTCTTAGTCAGCTGAGTAAAACTTTTGCAGAAAAGCAGAAGCAGCTGAGTCTTTTTCGCACTTTTAAGTCTTTATCAAATTGTTACTATGCAGTACAACAAGCAAAGGGAGGAGCTTCATCGTCTACAGGAGAGACACCCCAAGGAAGCTGCTAAAGCAGCACAGCGTGTCTCTGCTCAGCAACCTTCTGAGGGCGAGGAAGAGAGCTCTGAAGAAGACGAGGTTTGCAACGACCTCTCATTCTGGCCAGCAAGGTCTTGTGCAATGCATACCTACTTTGGGACCACAATTCTTTTTCCGTAATGCTACTCACACGCACCACATGCTTACATTGCCTTGAATGGGCTCATGGCCTCAACACCAGTTATGGTGAATGTGTTCAGGATGATGGCTACATTCCCAATGCTGTGGAGAAGCAGATATTTGAAACTATGCTCAAGATCCGTAAGCGTGACAGCAGCATCTACGACAGCAAGAAGCACTTTTTTGCAGATGCCAGTGATGATGACCAGCCCCGTCAGGACGGCAAAGCCACAAAGAAAAGCAAGGCCAGCAAGCCTATGCTGCTGAAGGATGTCATTGCACAGCAGGTGATATAGCAAGTGCCTTGTCATGTTTGCGTCGTATGCCCTGAAAGCTTGTCACTTTTTGTGACTTGCTTTTTGAGGAAAACCAAATAGCTTGTGTACCGCAATACTTGATGCCTGATGCATGAATTGCAATTCATGCTTGCATCTGTCTTGACCAGCTGTGTGCTGCGCTATACACAGTGGCGACTGTGTTGATGTTGATGCTTGAAGGCTTCAGGGCCTAAGCAGCAGATGCAGCGGGTCGTATGAAGCAACCTGTTCTTACCTGTCCTGGCTATGTTTCCACAGGCTCTGGAGCATGGGGCAGAGGCAGCAGATAGTGATGAAGAAGAAGCTGAGCCAGCTGAGCCGACCTATATCCAGGAGCAGCAGGACCTCAAACGCAACTTCCTGCAGGCAAGCCGTTGCCTACAGTCAGTATCTGCTGCTTAAAGTGCGCCTGCTGACGGCCTCAATAGCCTATTAAGCTGCAGCTATCACCATTCACTGCTTGCCCTGTCTGCGCTGCATTCCTTCTCCTGTACTATAGCTCAGGAGGCTGCCAACCAGCACCTGACTTAAATTAGTGCATGCAGGCAGTTGAGGAGGAAGATAAGGAAGGCAGTGGGGATGAGTTTGGTGGTGGTGTGCTGCACAAACGCCAGCGAGCAGCTGCACAGGATGAGCAGTCTGATGGGGAAGCTGCTGACCTGCAGCAGGTCACCCCTCACACTCCCTGCTTCAATGACTGGCAGCCCGCTCTGAGCAGAACCATCTTGTATTTGCTGCCGTTCATGATGCACTGCCCTTTGTTATCTTGCCTTGTGCATTCCAGTGCCTTGCCTTGTACATTGTGTCGACTTGCTGCAAATTTGTGGGGCCCTACCCTTCTTGATCCACCTGACAGTCACCAAAGTCTTAATTTGCTGGGATCTGTGTGGGGTTGACAACCTTCAAATGACATCAGGATCCGCTTTGACGTGTTGGTATGTTGCAGTCCCTGGATGAGTATTTTGGAACAGATGCACCTCTGAACGATGATGACAAGTTTTTGCGGCAGTATGTGCTCAACAAGGTAAAGCCCGCTCTTGCTGTCACTCTTCAGCTGAACAATCTGTTGCCAGTTATATATGCATTCAACAGTAGGGCCACACTTTGTCTTGTTGCCGACTGTCAGTGGTTTGCCTACCAAGGCACAGTTCTGCCTCTGGCAGCCTATGAAGCAGGCGGTTCTGGGCAAGACACTCTTTTCTGATTGCTGCGCAGGCATGTGCTGCTTGCATGTTTCTCATGTCCCATTCATCAATAGATGTCATTTCTTGCATGGTTTGTTGCCTATTGGTGTATGATGTATTGGGTGCAGGGCTGGGTGGATGCAGATGAGGCAGGGCTGCCTTCATATGAGGAAATTGTGGGAGTGCACGATTACGAGGATGAGGCTTATGGCGAGCAGGCTGACCACTTTGAGGCTGCATACAACTTCAGATTTGAGGTGAGCGGCCTGCAGACCTGCCTTGGGCCTGATGACTATTAGCGCTGAACTTGCTGCATGGTGAAAATGATGACTTGCGCATGCCTTTGCTACAACATCAAAGGCAATCAGCTACACAATGTATAGTCAGTCTGTCTTCATTTGGGTAGAGGTGTTGAAGCATGAGCAATGTATGAATAACAACATGATTTCTCAAGAACAACCAAGGTCCCAAGGCAGGCCTGCATTGGCAGTACAATTACTCATGGTGGTCTGCCAGGCATCCAAAACCAGGATGTGTGACTTTGCAGCTTGTGCAACAGGCAAGCCAGGTGGCACAGGGCACACTCATGGCTTGGCCTGTGGATATTGCTGCAGGAGGAGGGTGGCAGGCAGATGGTGACTCATCCTCGCATCCTGGAAAACACAGTGCGCAAGACTGACGACAGACGCAAGCGCAAGCGAGCTGAAAAGGCGCAGCGCAAGGCGGCTCAGGAGAGCATCCAGCAGGAAGAGGTGAAGCGCCTCAAGAACATCAAGGGCCACCAGATCCAAGAAAGGTGCGCTGCCTGCGTCATCATGAGACAGCGCTTCATGACCTGTCCAGTTGTGATGCAGACAATTGCAACAGGAGCGGTATCATTCATGTAGAAGCATGTTCCTTTGTTGAGGCTGTATCAGTGTCTCATATCTGCGTTATAGTTCAAAAGCTGCAATATGCCTGAGCCCCAGCTGTCCTACCATCTTGTTGGGCATATTTGCTCAGGCAAACAGTCATGTTGAGGCAAGTTCATGTGATATTTGGCTTGTGTGCAGGCTGCAGCGCATCAGAGACATAGCTGGGCCATCAGGGCAGGACGATGCAGCTCTGGATGCCCTCATGCAGGGTGACTTTGACCCTGACCAGTACGACAAGCAGATGGCTGCTGCCTTTGGAGATGAGTATTATGGGGTACGCTGCTCCCCTTATGCTGCATGGGACTGTACGATGCAATAGTCTGAAACCACACAAGATCTAGATCAGCAGTGCCAGCATATTTATGTGACGATGGTCCTGTTGCATTGTGCAGCAACAGTAAGCACTTATAATCTGTATGTCATACAGTCAGTTCTGCCTCTCAGTAGGGACAGGCATGTGTACAGGCACACTGGATTTGTATACTTGAGCGCAGCTAAGTCATGTTATTTCCCAGAAGGCTGACCCTTATAGCGCGTAGTGCTATGCAAAGAGAAATGATTGTGCACAGGATGAGGAAGATGGCCCAGGCGACATTCTAGATGATGAGCTGCAGAGGCAGCTAAATGAGATGGCTGACTATGACAGTGCAAATGAAGAAGACCCCGCGGCAGCTAGCCATCCAGCAGGTGTGGCTTCTTTGCACTTGCTAGGCATTGCACTCAACACCTCACGGCATGCCCAAGGCAGCAAAGTGGTACCAGCACGCAGGGCAGTCAAGTCTAGAAGAGTGTATCTGTAATCTGCAAATAGCAGGTTGAATGCATAGCAACAGCGTGTCTGAAGCTGACATTTGCTTTGTTTGATACAGAAGAGCCAGAGGCAGAAGAATCCGAAGAAGATGCAGGCGCAGCTGCTGCAGCACTCGCTCTGGAGCGCAATGCAGTCAACAAGCTATTAGCTGAGTATGACAAGCTGGACTATGAGGATGACATTGGTGGTCTCAAGACACGGTTCCACTATCGGACTGTAGCCAAAGAGGACTATGGGCTATCCACAGATGAGATCCTGAGGCTGAAAGATAAAGAGCTGAATCAGCTGGTGGGGTTGAAGCAGATGGCCCCATACCGTGAGGAGAGAGGCAAATTCAGACCCAATTATGGCAAAATGAAGGAGCTGCAGATTGGCCAAGAGCAGAAACAAGCCAAGTGGCAGCAGCGACAGCAGAAAAGGCAAGAACAGAAAGCCAGGTCTAAGCAGAAGCCACCTGCAGCTGATGCAATTGTAACAGCTCATGAACTTGACCAGGCACCAGCAGCTGATGGACTTCCTGCCAAAAAAGCACCTGCTGATGCAAAGGCTCAGCGCATGAAGTCGTTTCAGAAGCTGACTCTGAAAAGAAGCAAGCCCAGTGGATCCAATCGTGGTCTGACAGGGATTACAAAGAAGGCGGCAGCACCTGCCCCAGTTTCTCAATCTGATAGTGCTGCTGCTGGTCTGTCAAAGGCAGCTCGAAAGAACATGAAACGAGCTGCAAAGCGTGCTTCTAAAAGAGCTCAGAATGATTCGAAGTAGAAAGAGCCTGCTGGCTTGCTCTTTTCACGCGAGTGCTATCACTTATTGGGAATTGTGAACAATTTACAGATACGTTAATGAAATGAACACACACAAAAACCACTGTTGGCTGACAATGCACCTATGATGGCAGTGCTGACTGACACAAGTCACGACCTTGGAGGCTTTGTATACATCATACATAATATAGACAAAAGTATATGTAAGCAGACATAAATCTAACCAATCCTGCAGGCACCCCTATACTTTGTTATCATGAAATGTTATAATTACTGGTAATTCAAAAGTTGTCATGTGTGCAAAGCTTCTCGCTGCAATTGTGGCTGTTGCGCTGGCCAAGCATCTTTGCTGTGCAGCCGCTGTCGATCAGATGGGGAAAGCAAGCCCTGCCTCTCTTCTTGATGGACATCAACATGAACAGGCTCTGGACCTGCACATCAGGTCAATGAATGCTGAAAAAATGTGGAATGAAACAGAGCAATGATGACCACGACATCATGTGCATGCAGTCAACATAACCTCACAACAAAAACAATGAACAGTATGTAGCACACAAGAAAGCAAGATTTTCAGAAGCCAATGTGCTAATACCAGTCAACTCATCCAACGGCAGCTCAAGAATAGTAGTACCAGTGTTACTTAAACACACATAATACTTGGCCTGTGAATAGGTTGAACTTGCTGTCTGCGATGTCAGTATAGGCTTACCTAGAACTGGAGAAGCAGTGGGAGGGGAGAGCGGTGGTACCCAGGCTGTTGGTATCAAGCAGTGCAACATGACTGCCATACCTGCTAGCCGGTTTATCTGCAAATTTGCATGAAGCCATGAGGAGATTGATGAAATATGCAGGTGATATGCAGGTATCAAAAGCAATGAGCATGTAGTGGTACAATGACAAGCATTGCAATGCACATGCCACAGAAATGTGACAAATTTGGCGTGGCTGCAGAAATTGCTGCCATGGAGCAAACAGTATAACACCAGCAACAATTTTACTAGCAATATATCTAGCTGACTGGACTTACCCACAGAGGTGCTGGCTGCCCTGTAAGCTTTACGCAAAGATCATTTGAGAAGTGATTGCAGTTGCGCTGAAGCAAGTGGTATGCATTCCCCTTGTACTGCTCACCCATCTCTTGGACAGCCTGCTGCACACGCTGAGGCGACATCTGGGTGTGTCCTACCAGGACACTCTCTCTAAAGAGCACTGCAAGTGCAGCACATTCAGCCAGGCTGGCGTACAAGATGCTCCTGCAACTGCAGCTCTTTCAGCAGTGGAGACTCACCAGGCCCTGGAGCATCCTTGGGGTTTGTTGCAAATACCCCTGAGACATCATACTCATGGCCTGCAGCATTTCCAGGGTTCACCATAGTTCGAAGGCTTGGGTAGCCTTCTGCAGTGGAGGCTGCTTCAGGCACACTCAATCTTTGCATGATCGCACTGCCTACCTCCATATGCGTACTCCACACCATACACCTCTAGCCCACTGTGGAAAATGCCAACCCCACACCAGTAAGTCCAGGAGTTTTGATCTGACAGGTCGTATATATTTAGGTACACGGGCTCTCCGCCCATCTAGGTTGAGCAGGGGACGCCTTGGCCAGCTTGGTGAATCAGCGTTAGTGGCACTAGAGTAGTCGGTAATGCGCTTCGTCGACTCACGCTTTGCCTCAGCAGGACACTGCCAAAATTGGCGCTGCGCTCAAAAATACCGCAAGCTTGTGAAACCTTGTGTCTGATTCACGACGATGGGTGCAAGGCCAGAAGGTGACTGATCATACGAAACAAGAAACGGCAGCGGCAGCAACGCTTGAGAATGCAGGTTGCTTCAGGGCCTGGAGGGCGCCCTGCCATTATTGCCAGCTGGACAAGTTGCTTAATCCCAGAGTATACGACCTCATGCCTCCCAGATCGCTTTGAAGAGGCAGAGCCCTCATTGTCAAGACTTCTGCCGTCACCATCATCGATACAGGCATCTGCAGTCTGGTCAAGCCTGCACGCCTTCTAAGATTTTTGTAGGATCGGCCCACCGGACGCATACTCTGTGGGCAGCATAGGTAGTCTTTAGACAACCGGTTTGGTCACATAGTCAGTGATGATATGAGCAGTTGCTAGCGAAACGAGTTACCACAGACTTTTTGCTGACAAAGGCTGCTCGTGAGGGGTCGCAAAGGTGAATCAAAGCGGGACTGCTGCATGAAACTTGCTGTAGGTGCAATTGTTGAGTCTTCCGGGCAATCTTCACGCTGCATAGGTAGTGGTGCATAGCAATCATGTTATCACTGCACTTCACACCAAGCAAGTTGGCTTTACTACAAAACTGGCAGATTTACCTTGTCTGCTGTTGATATTGAGCACGCTACGAAGTGAGCACGCTACGAAGTGTACATGCCATGTCTGTCAACATTCTTGGACAAACATGCCAGATAATGCATGCCGTCATGAAGGATGCATTGCAGCTTGTAACGACCATCCCTGTACCCATACCTAGCAGCGCATCTTTAAGGACAAAAGTGATGCAGACGCTGACTCACATTGTTCACCAGGGGTGTCTGAGCACAGCACACTGTTGTTAAGCCTGCCATAAAGTTATTGAGTGGCGCTAACTACACAGGAGCTGATTGACCAGACATCTGACTGCTGTTGACATAGAGCTCTTACTTTTGCTCTTCCTCAAAACCCTGGGGTCTTATGTGTCATATGCAAGCTCTGTGTCTGCTCAGTGAGACGATCATCTGTTGTGCCAATTGATCTGGAGCTCTGTGCCATGGTCATTAGCTCATCTTGCATGCGTGCAGTGTGCTGAGTGATCATGACAGCTCTAATCGTATGCGCATGAGACTGAGGTGCATTGTGAAGCTAAATGCACTGTGAAGCTAACAGGCGGGGACGCATGACTTGACTTTGACAGGTGCAGGAAGGGCCTAATTTGAGAAGGTTTCATGCGTGATATGAAGCGAATTTGTGGCGGTTCGCACATGTCTAAAATGTTTTTTTTTCTCGAGATAGCTCCGAAACCATTGGAAGGAAAGAGCAAGTCACGACAAAGAGGAAAGCAGCACCGACCTTTCGTTTCAGGCTCACGACACACATGCAACATGCAAGTCAGCCGACTGTTGTGCGAGTCAAGAGGCGAAGGCAAGACCCATCGCCGGGCGACCTTAGTAAGCTCGAATCTACCTTGCTGGCATGCAAGGGAGGCGCTGGCCAGGAAACAGACTTACGCGTGTTGCAGTCGTCGAGGCTCTGCGTGGGAACGCCTCCTCCCTTAGCAACTCAGACACTTTCGCGGAACTGACGATGACCGGTGAGCAAGCCCCACGGAAACGACGCAAGTTTCAGCTTGTCACCACAGTGGACGACACTCAAGCCGTATCAACAGATGACATATTATTGAAGCTTCGAACCAGGTAATCAATAAACCATATCAACACTGCACCGCGAGCCGCTCTGTGCTTGCTAATTTTTTTGCTGTGACCCAGGAGGGAGTTTTCGCAAGGTACCAATTTGCAGGACACAAGGTCAGAGGTTGTTGCCCAGCCTGAGGTTGTAAACGGCTCAAGCATTGTCACTGGCACATATCGCCAAATCCATGATGGTCACACCAACAAGGATGCTGTTCAGCAAGAATTCACAGTGTATAACGTCGTGCACGAAGCAGCAGATCACGCGCACCAGATCTTCAGGTAGAAGTACTGTTCACACCATGTGTTCTGATGTGTGTGCTGAGATTGTGATCAGTATGCCCATTAAACTACGTCGTGCACGAAGCAGCAGATCACGCGCACCAGATCTTCAGGTAGAAGTACTGTACACACCATGTGTTCTGATGTGTGTGCTGAGATTGTGATCAGTATGCCCATTCAACTGGCTCTGTAACCAACATTAGTAAGTCTACAGTCTTCCCCCCAGGATTTGTAACTGCTACAACCTGATCTGGATGCTTTGCAAGCTTGCCAGCGATATTGGAGTGACAAGCAAAACGGTAACAATAGTTCATGTATACACAGGGGTCCAGACGAAGCAGAAATCATGGCGCACTACTACCCTCTTGTGCAGGCTTACCTGCAGCAACACAATCAGCAGACACAGCCATCAGCACAGGTGCCATTTGCAGCTGCTGCGCATTGTGCAACCTTGAACAGTGAAAGGGGAACTATAGAAGGCTGATGGGATTTCTTGCAGAATCTAAGCAGTGATGAGTATGTCTTTGACTATTATACTACGGCTGATGGGGACCAAACTGACGCAGAGACCGACACAGGCCATATGCCCGTTATTCAGGTTGGTCACCTGCATCGCTCAACACCAACTGTGCTCTATTGTCAGTCAAATCTGTGTTGCAATTCCAAAACAAATGTACAATATACACAGCAGTCTGTTGATATTTGCAACAGGTGCAGATGTGTTGCCCCAGGTTTCCCCTGCCGCATCTGCGGTACTGATGATGCCCTTACTGCTTTGCATGCATGCCTCAGTGGCTTTGTCATGTGCGTACATGCAGGAAACATATGATACATGCTTGCAGGTGCAAGATTTGGGTGACTGGCATGAGGCAGAGGGTGACAGTGAAGCAGACCATAGTGAGGACTCAAATGCAGAAAACTGGTAAGCACACAAATTAATTATGACAATGGCATTGAGCAATTGTTCCCCAACATTGTTCAATCCGCTTTCATCTTTCCTACGTACTGTTTGATTCACGGTGCTGCTGTGATGGTTGCCATATGTTACATTTGCATCGCAATGAAAGTGCCATCTGTTGTCAAACAGCAACAAGTTTGATTGCTGGCGACTGTTTGAGATATGTCATATAGCAAGACTTTATGATAGGTGTCGGACTCACCCTGAGCGCTGCACTCATGCAGGTATGGGAATGACTATCCTGAAGATGATGAGTCCACAGCCTCAGACAGAAGCAGACAGTCTGGAGATGACGAATACAGTTCAGATGATTGAAGTGTGTCATTTTGCAGTTGATGCTCATCACATTGGCCACGAAGTTTGAAAGCTTACTCTGCATTGCTGGCAAGGATTCTGACTGCACATGTTACATGCAGCAACCCTGACGCCACTATGCAGGGACGCAGGACTTCAATTAAATTCGTATGCAACATGTAGAGGGCTCAATTGAAGAGATCTGAGTGTTGATTTGCGGCAGCACACCGGCTGCAAGCACAGCTTCAGAAACTAGCATGAAAGCGTGCCATGTGCTGGCAGCAAAGGTCTTGTTCCACTTTCTGACGCAGCGCACTACCAAGTGTTGCATCAACTTGTCTGCCAAGCTGTATCATGCCCTTGTTTTACAGCAAAATTTTGCAGGTAGGAGAAATCATTACACTATGGACATTTGCTTGTGTCTAACGACATCTAGCATACGGGGTCAGCTAACATTGTGTACAAACTCAGCATGGCACAGACAGGCTTCACATCTTGTAATGCTCTGCTTGCGTCTGGGGATCACAGAATTTGAGGACTTGCTGCATGTGCAATGCTGTGACATGCATGCTATGTGCTGCATGCTGCGAAAGTGGTAGAGCTCAGTTCACGCTCGTTGAGCGAGCCTGTCGGTGATGCTCAAGCAAGCCAACATCGCTTAACGTCTGCTCTGCGTCACAGACTGAGGACCGCCGTTCGCACACCGACTCTGTGATCACATTTTATGGATTCCGCCAGTAAACGGCCGGCACGCTATCTGGACGGTCCTGGCGATGTCAAGAAGGCAAGAAGCGGCTTTGCCGACAACGTGCTGCTTCAAGCGGTAGGTGCATGGTAGCATGACAAAGGCACGCTACGCTGAGGAGTTGACGCTGATCACCTCTTGTCACCCAGCTTGCGGAGGCTGGCTGTCAAGGTCTTGACGGAAATGGGCCAATCGAAGTCGAGGATCCTCGAGTGTTGAGGCGTGCGCTGATGCACAGCTTAGGCAACATGGAATATATCAGCACCTTTTGTAAAGGCATGCATGAGGCAATGCAGGACCAAGGAGTCCTGAGCTGTGCTCTGCTGCCAATGAGCATCTCTGGTGAAGTACGTTCTTTGATGCAAATTGAATGCACACATGACCAGACTGTGCAAACAAGCAGTGACGCTGGCGCAGGATGTACCTGAGACAGGGGACAGCTTGATACGCCTGCTGCTCAATATCTCAGCCATTCAGACACCTTTGGCATTTTTCTTGCTCAAGCAGCTGCCTACCTTGCAAAACGCCATGGAAGTGGACAGCACCGATGCCTTGCCACAGCTTGTCCTTGGCTCTCTCAGATGGTGTGATGCAGATCTGTCACTTGAGCCTCACCACCCATCACAGCACCAGCACTGACACAGCATGGACAATGACACCCATATCAATTTTGTACCTGCTGCAGCCAAAGCTGTCAATGTCAATGGCAAAATGTTGATTAGCATGCACTGCAACTGCTGGTGCTGCTATGTCTGCATCATCATCTTTGCCTTCTGGCTTACTATACTTAAGCAAGCCATGAGTATAGTAACCCAGAAGCGGCTGAGTTTAGCTGTTGTCTTCCAAGTGCTAACCCCTCAGAAGCAGATCCAATACTGCCCATAGGGCTTTTTTCCATACTGCCACACTTCTTAAAGAGCTGTTTGCTGTTTAGGCTAGATGAAGTGGTAAAGCCACATGAGCTCACAGAGACCCTGCTAGAAGTCATGCCCAAGTGCTACCGGCCTGTGCAACAGGGCATTCTGGAACTGCTGCCAGAGCTTGTCATAGAACAGGACTGTGAAGTGAGCATGCCTTTATTGCTCACCTGCATCTCCAGGTCTGCTGTAAACGCATAGCAGTAGCGCAAACTACTTAGCAAAGGCACTGCTGGCCTGCGGCATTACATTTCTACTGCACAAGAAACGCTCTGACTGTGACTGCCTCACCTTATCTTGGCTCTTCTGCCTGACATAGTACTGTCCTGACACACTCACGCAGCAGGCTAAGTCCTCACCTCCTAGACTTTGTCAAAACGACAAGGATTGTGGAACCCCAAGCTCTGTGAATCTGATTCAAGATCTGACTAGCCTAGCTGGCAAACAACAGGTTGTTGTTGACACCTCAGCAGTATGTGTACTTGTGACTAGGCAGTCATAGCAGCTTTGGTCCAGATGACAGAGAAGCACAGTGCATTGTTGGTGCCTGTGCTGGAGGCCATCAGTAACCTGTCCTCACAGGAAGCTGGTCAGGTGTGCTGCTTCTCCTTTCACTAATCCTGACTGTCACTGCCATATGTTCTCATGCTGTTTGACGCTGATGTGCCCAATGCCTGCAAACAATCATCAAGTCACATTGCTGCCATGTGCAACCATTCAGTTTGCTGAAGGTGCTATCCTGCAGGCCTGCTACATAGCAGTGGGTGCAGTACATGCGGCAGCAATACACATGCATGTCTGCACCTGGGTACATCACTCAGTGTGCTTGCAAACACTCCCCGTGCCATGGTACCTCCAATTGCCTGGGTTTTCAATTTTTGGTTGACTATTGGAGCATTTGCAGCATTACAGCCATCACTTCAAATCTGCTGTCTCACCTCTACATGCACATCTATACGGAGGATGCACCGGCCATGCACACATGTCTGCACGAGAGGATGCTGTGTCAAACCTATCGTGCGGTTTCAGGCACAGGTGACAGAGCTGGTGTTACAGCGCTTCCAGTCAGCCGAGACTGCTGACCTACCAGCTTTGCTACGTTTCCTGCTGCAGCACGTTGATTCCCAAAATGCCTCCCAGGTGCTGCATTTGTGCGCTTTGCATGCCACCCTTGAATACCAAGTTGGTTCACCACTTTTCTGTTGGGGCTCCTGTCAGTCACAAGCCACAGCTTCTGCTCCTGAACTGGCTGTCATGCAGTCTGTGCATTGCATGAATCATCAGACATCATCCTGCACATGGCTTTTCAGACCACCCAGCTGCACTGCAGGATTGCACGACAAAGGCATTCAATGACTCCTGTAAGAGTAGCAGACATGAGGTGTAGGTGGCCATGCTGCATTGACTGCAGGTAGTGGAATTGCTGCGCAGCAGCATGCCCTCCTTTGCCCTCTCAAAGCAGCCAGCACCAGGTATTGGCATCTTGTTCTAAACAATGCAAAAGTTGCCCTTTCACCTGTGACCGCAGTGCATGGTTACGGTCATATCTGCGTGTGGGACCTTGCTGCTGCAATAAAACAGCTACATGAAAGTAGAGTGTGGCGCAGCATCAGATCTATCAATTGCATCTGCAGTAAGTGCTTACGCTTTGGCGGCGTCCTGCTAGATCATGCTAGACTGCATGTTGCTGTTCACTTGCAGGGCAGGAGCAGACTGAAGAAGAAGATGTGGAGGAGGCAGCCATTGAAGCCATGCGCACTGGACTGCAGTGCTCTCATTTGGCTGCTGACACTGTCTTCAGTCAAATCAAAAGCCTCACAGGTCTTCCCAATAGTCGCTTTGCACAATGCTCCTCTTGTGCTCTGCTCGTCTTGCACAGCCAATGCTTGAGTCCATAAACAACGAGCTCATTCGGTATTGCGACTGGAAGAGGTGTACCTGCTGCATTCAATTCTATGGCTCTGCTCCATCCCATGCACTCAGATCTCCCAGTCTGTTTGGCTGTGCAGGCGTCACCCCATGCCCAACATTGTCCAATGCACAGATGCCCCTGACTGTCTGGCCAATCGATGCTCATGCATCAGTGATATGATTGGCAGCCTGCTTGTCACCAGCTGTTGCGTCCTCAGATGTCCTGAAGCGTTGTTGTTTGCAGATCCAGAGCAGCAGCATGTCAGCATAGACTTATGGCTGCTGCTGCTGTTGGTTGGCCTTGGGGCCAAGCGTAGCGAGGCCGTGCACAAGCTGCTGAGGAAGAAGTTCACGGAGGGTCATGTGGACAATTCTTGGCTAGACAAGGCTGTCATTGGTCACCAGGTCTGCTCTTCCACTGCCAAGCATCCCTGCTGCTGCATACTGCCTGCTTTGTTCTTGACCATCTGCTGCCGCTGACCTTGTATGGCTCTGCGCATCATGCGAGGCAAGATACGGTCATACTTGCTGGCACTGCATTCCTGTCCCTTGCTGAGCACAGCCTCCTGTACAAGCCACAGTTGGTTTCTGCAGATTGTCTCCAACCAACTTGCGCAAAAAAGCAGAGTGTCTTGCAACGGTCGTGGGGTTTTTCACCATCAACTGCCTGGCCAAACGCATTGCAAGACAGTGTGCCAGTCACCCTATAGCATCAAGAGAATTGGTACTCAGTGCAGTGAGGTGTATGCAGGGTGCAGTGAAGGGGCTGTTCCCCGGTCTGCTTGGCCTGGCAGGGCAGCTGGTCCAGGCAGGCCAGGCAGCCCCCCAGGCTGCAGGCACCCACCTCTACACCCTCCTCTTCACCTGCTGTACTCCTGCTGGCACAGCTGCACAGCATCGCCTGGTATGATGCCATGTTCAGATCAAAATGCTCACCCGTATACCCTTGTACTCACTTGTGCTTGTGCTTACACAAATGTACTCCGTTGCCTGTGCGTCTGTGAGCCGCTTGGGCAAAGCTAGCCCGTGACTTTGCTGCGGCTCCAGCTGACAGAGCTGCACAGCACTGCAGCATTTGTCTGCCCCATGCGGCCAGCAGAATCCATCACACATGTTCTGTATGCCTGCTGTCATACAAAGTGTCTTGTCATCAATGGTATGTCAACGAGACTTGCATTGCACACACACTTGATTGCCCACGTCAGCTCTGAGTCCAGACGCTGCACACACGCCTGGTGGCGCGTCTAAAGGTAGTTGCTGTTGCCACAGTTGCCATGTGGTGATGGTGAGTGCAGGAGGTGCTGGCAGGGTTGCATGGCCACCTGGGGTCTGGTCAGGCCGGGGAGGTTTCCACAGCCCTGCAAGTCCTGCTTGCCCTCACTCACTCCCACGCTGCCCTGCTGCTGG
>JAABUP010001218.1_pt1 | contig 54271 bp, 67 predicted proteins | sample 5559201 | NCBI WGS metagenome assembly JAABUP01 (sample SAMN10711887, study PRJNA513373) | rock metagenome | isolation source: Antarctica rocks | place: Antarctica | reverse complement strand
ATACGCTATGTACAAGGTTGCACTTACGAAGAATGGGAGGAGAGCAGCCACGAAGGTGGTCAAGACCAGGTAGATGACTCTGGTAATAAAGCGCTCTGAGAAGTTGAAGATGGACCAGGTACCCTCTTGCTTGCGACCCCAGGCTGTGTCCATGGTCTCATAAATGGGGCAGGCATAGATCTGCAGCAGCACCCCCATCAGCATTTGAATATAATGTATGTACCTGACAATGCTGCTGTAAGCAAAATGGACAGAGATGCATTCCTGAAACACCAGGGTATACGCTGTAACGCTGTAACACCAGGGTATTCGCTGTAACACCAGGGTACACACTGTAACACTAGGGCATACACTGCAATACGAGGGCCTATGCTTTGGATAGGAGACTTACATGGAAAGAGACAACAATCTGAGCAGCTGCAGCGACGTATGCCAGGGCGATTGCCCATGTGGGTCCACTGTTACTGTAAAGGATGTTGTACCCCACTCCATTACCGTAAGCCCAGTAGCCAATGAAACTGATGAGCAGGAAGGGCAAGGTGCCGATGAGATACATCATGGGCAGCGTCTTGGTGATCATGTTGCGTGCTGCAGGTGCCCTCACTGTTGCCTGCACACATGTCCCTTGTGAGCAGTTCATCAATCCCCATCTTGAACCAGTTTCTCTTTCAAAGGTGTCCAGACATGCCTCAAACAAGTTCACATGAATAATTTGACTCGTCTACTGAAAATCTTGGTGATCCAAACGTGTGGCAAGACATGAGAAACCAGCGCATTGTGAGACGGCACAAAAGAGGACATGGGAGTTCAAAATCAGCATTTGTTGTTAATGGAACAGCAGGCAGAGAAGCAGAGTAAAAAGGCATGCAATAGGTTGTGCTCTCATGCCAAGCAATGCAAGGGTGAATGTCTGTTGGGTACATCAGCATATGACTCCTGCACACCACAGCGTTGCTCCAAAGTACAAACAACACCGCAATGCACACTCCAAAAGCTTCAGGCACCTCGACTTTTGCAGAGCAAGGTATATTGTGCGTACCTGGATTTCTGGCAGGATGACAGTATTGTAGGCAAATGCCATCGTTCCCAGGGATCCCAAAGCATTGAAAGCTTTGTCAGCACTGGTCCCCGCCACGCTGTAATCTTTTGGACCTGTCTCCATAGTCTCTGCATTGTAGTTGTTGCGCCCTGCACAGTAAGTTTATATAAACAATTGCACGAATGCGGCTGTGGCAATTTGTGTGTGACATGTGCTTTGGGTTGTACTCTGCTTGGCCCAGATGCTACAGTAGATACACATATGTTGCTGACACTATTTGTGCTCCTGATGCTGTCGCTGCTGTCTTGGCAATATTGCTATTCAACCTCATGTTTCGGTCTTTGCAGCATATCTACACAAAGTTGAACAGCACAGTTGCCAAGACAGCAATACGTGCTCAGAGAGCACAGGTGGTTTCAGCCAGACCGACTGAATGCATAATTCTTGCAATCAGTTTGCTAAGGCACATTGACTTGCAACAACAACAATTGGCTTCTATCATGGAATGCAATCCTTAAGGGACATGCAACAGCTTGAAAGGAGACAAAGTTCAACACGGCTGTGGTTGACTTGTGGGGGCCAGGCAAGAGACGCACCGTCATGACATGATATTGCAATGGTGATGATGCTGAAAATGAGGACCAGAAGACAGCTGAGGGAGGACCACACGCGCAGCAGATGCAGATTGGGCACACTGACAGCAAAGAGGCCAATGATAGCACCAGCCACCACAATCCATTCTGCCAGGGAGAAATACTTGTCAGGATCGTACAGCTCAAACACCCCCTGCACCACATGCGATGCATGTTCACTGACATCAGATGCAGAAATATGTCAAAATCTGGTAGCTGCCTGTTGCTATTGTGCCAAATGTGCTGTTTTTCACGGAGCATCAAAGTGAACAAGGCAAACAGAAGCAGGGTCAGCGCAGCACTCAAGCTGTCCATCAAACAATTCTTACCATGCATGTGCCTTGAAAGTGCCTGACCCTAAGGGGCAAATACGTTTTTCATGCGCAAGCAAACAAACTTGACTCGAGTCAAACTCAGCTGAATGGGGGACTACAGCAGCCCCGCGGTGAAAAGCTCGAATGGAAAAGGGTCTGCATGATTTGAAGTAACACGTTCATGGCCTGCCAGGGGGGGATTACCTTGAGAGACTGACCACAGAGGACCACTAGTCCAACATTGGCACACAGCAGGTTCAGCCATTGGAGGACGAACGTTAGATAGTACCCAAACTTGCCTGCATGGCACAACAGAAGCTGTTTGCCAGACATGAAGTGTCAATTATACAGGTACAGCAGCAGCAGCAGCAGCGTGTTGAATGGCTATCATTAAGATAGCCATTCAACACCAAGGCAGCTTCTGATAGACTCACATGTGCTTGGGGAATGACTGAGACTGCTTGACATGACACAGCGCTTTGCAGCCTGCTTGATGCACTGTGAGCACAGCACAGCACAGCACAGCACAGCACAGCACAGCACAGCACAGCAAGGGCGTCAGCTCAGAGCCTCACCAAAAACACTTCCTGCCAAGTCCCTGAACCTGATGTTCCTGTGCCCTCCGTAACCGTGAAGGCGACAGAGGCAGCAGTTGCAGTAGAAGGACAAGAAACCAAACAGGATGAAGAGGGTTGAGCCGGCACCCCATCCCAGGAATGCCATGATCAGATATGGGTACCCTAGAATGAAGGCATTGTCCAGGGCAGCAATCATGTGCGCACCAACCTCCCATGGTGAATCTGCATTACATCAGGATTTGGTCTTTGACAAATGTCAAGGCATGTCGTGCAATTTAGATCTATGCTGCCAGTGATGCTCAGCTGCCAACAAGCAAATCCCTGTAGAGCTGGGTTGCAATACAAACAAGCCTGATGCATGGAAGGAAGAGTTGCAGTCATCAGATAGTGCCTGTGTATTCTACAGTGCATCATTGAAAAGCGCACTGGGTCAAGAAACTCCACATGGCATACCTTGACCCACAGCGTGAACAGTTGCTTTGGACACTGGTTCAGGTTCATACTTCCTATCTGCCTCTGGATCAAAATTTTTGGCTGAATGAGCTGAGTCGTTCATGTCTGTCCGTTGCATAAAGCTCAATTATAGCTGCAGTATGAAATTCTGCGGTAGGTTGACAACGTGTGTTACACAGCAGCAGAGAGAACACGTGATGCTGCCATGGCTCAGCAGGTCAAATAACGTACCAATACGACCTTACAGACTACCGATGCTTGGGCGTCACTGCGTCATATACAGAAGGACCTGCAGGGCAGACAGCTTTGCTTGATATCGACTTTTGTTTCAGTACGTGCATGAGCTAGTGCCGGCACAGTGCGCGACATGACATGGAAAAGCCGACAAGCTGGCTGGGTAACCAGCCTGTATGGTCTGAGCCGCTTTACTAAGATCAGATACAGAAGCTACTAAAGACTGCGCGCATGCAACACGCCAAGCAGCGCTTATCGAATGATGCTGCGATACGCACCTAGCGGTCAGGCACAGCCTCTCAGTCACCAGTCCGTACGTGCCCTGTGCCGAATTGTCTGGTCACGCCTTACGTACGGTTTTACAATGTGTACGTTCAAGGTCAGCAAGATTGCCTTTCGTGTCAGGTGGCGAAGGGTCAACTGGGTGAACAATGATGATTTACCAAGCGACAGTAGGTGATATGAAAACTCAGGCTGTAGATCTCTCGCTGCAGACGAAAGTGGTGCGACACGAAAAGGGTACAACCTCCTGAAGGCCTTTTTTGCATCCATTACTCATGTTTTGCCACCTCAATATCTCTCTTTGGATGATGTGCCAACACACGCTGTACGTGCGATCCGCTCAGCGTGGCATTGATCGCCGGCAGGTCTGCCGTCAAAACAGACGTAGTTGTTGACTCTGTAGTCAGTCCCGGCATCCAGCCTGCTTACATAGACACGCGCTTGCGACATCATCTCATCACTCGTACCGTGCGGGCGAAAGCGACTGTCTGCGCGTCCCTGACGCTGTGTTGCCTTGTGTGAAGCAGGACCCACTGCGATACATTTTGCAAAGCTTTAGGATGGCACTGTCGGACGATGTTGGCAAATCGGTCCAGCGACAGGCGAGCACAGATAACACTTCGCCTTGCTTCCTTATCTCGAAAGTGACTAGCCTTCATAATACATACTTCTGCCGTTCACCTGCAGGTCGAATTTTACTTTAGCGACAGCAACCTTCCCAGAGACAAGTTTCTGCGGGAGAAGATTGAAGAAGACCCGGAGGTCCGCAAACGTGCGCAAAGTGACTGCACCATACTGCGTCACTGTGGAGTCAACCTAACCTGTTCTCTGGTGTTCAGGGCTATGTTTCAATACCTCTACTTTGCTCCTTCAAGCGAATGAGCAACACATTGAAGCTCAATCATGGCACATCAGCTGCAGAGATTCCTGCTGAGCTGATATCCAAGGTGTGCGCTAGTCTGGCCGGCACTGCATCAACTATCAGGCACTTCACTCAGGGGCACCTTACACTGCTTGCCTTCTGACCTACATTTGGGACTGCGTCTGTAGGTAGCAGAGGCACTGACAAACTGTGACTCTCTGACCGTGAGTGATGATGGCAACAAAGTCAGGCGCAAAGCAGTACGTCATGTACTGCTAGCCATGTACAACCCCAGCGGAGCAAATCAGAACTTCCAGTACTGTGGCCACAACTTTGCCTCGCTGCCCAATGGCTTCGGCTTTGGTGGCCAGGTGAGAGATTCATGCATGAATTGCCTGCTTACCTGCTGCACATGTGTATGGACAGACGCATGTTGCAGGTGCATGTGCTGGTGCAAATGATGTCTGGGAGACACTTGTAGCAGCAGATTCTGCACCCCTCTCAAAACCCACAGACTCATGCGAGTATGCTGATAACGCAGCTAATGGCTTTGACCTCTTCAGCACCTGTACCAGTAGAAAGTACCATGTGCGGTACTCAGAGATGTGGGCGCTGCACAGGTTGGCTACTGGAGCCTGTTTGTGGATGGCTTGTTTGAGAACGGTATGAGCCACAAGGGCGCAACATACACCAACCCGGCGTCCCTATCAGCTGACACCAAGTTTGAGGTGACTGCTCCTGGTCATGCTTTCCTACAGCCATCACCAGCTGAACTTGCTCCAGCTCAAACCCACAAACCAGCATGATGCACATCAACTCCTGTTCCAAGATGTAGGGCTTGCCCAGTTGGTGTCCACCAAGATTGTCGCTGCGCTTGACAACAATTTGCAGTGGTTTCATGCTATAGTTAACCTCAATAGTAGCTGCCAAACAGTCAACAGCCAACAGCTATGATCATGGAGATTTCAGTAGGCGGTGTGGTTGTCCACATTGCCATTTTGTCAAGTGGTCTAGATGTACTGTGACAGCAAGGTGGAGTGCTGCAGGTAGATGTTGTGGAGTGCTGGCTCACTCAACAGCCTGAAGAAGAGGCTACTGTCAGTGCTGCAGGCAGCGTACTTGACAGGTACTTGTGTCTGTGTGCAGCATTTGATGTTGTGTGCATAGTCACACCTTGCTGCTCAATGAGGTCGATGTGCACGCGTTGTTGCAATTCAGCCATGGGCTGGTGTTCAGGTTCAAGGCGGACCGTAACCTCATGGACTTAGCTGGCAAGGGCACATCGCACAGTACTGGCTATCGTGAAGCTCTGCCTGAGGAAGACTGACCATAGCACAGACCAGTTGCCCCTTCGCCACAGCATTCTGAATAATACAACAGTATGCAACAATGCACACAACAGCTGAAAGTAACGTCACAAATCACACAAAGGTCATGATCTTACATTGCTATGAAGTACAGCCTGACTTGGTGTACACTGCCTTGTGCAAAGCAGTTGCACTTCCTGAAACCACCACATTCTTTGTGGAGACATGTCAGTCATTTTCATTAGGTACAGCAACTTTGCCCATCACAACACACCAATTGTCCTTGTCATAAAAAGACTCCAAGACCTCAGCCCCCGGAAGTTGCTCAACAAGCTTATCCAACTCAAACTGCTCATACACATGGTAATACCTACTGAACACTATGCTATTCTTCTTGTTATCTATGCGTACGCTACCGGCAGCAGCGGGATCAGCTTTTTGCGCATCTTGACCACTGGCCTTCAGGACTTGCATTGCTGCCTCGGCCCTGTGAAAGGGCAAATGCCAAGGGACAAAGTAATCATTGCTAGGCGCAGCAGACTGATTCTGGCTGCTGGAGGGTAATGCTACAGATGCCTGCTGTGCTGAACCAGACTGAGCGTGCCTGCTACCTTCTGCTGCTGACTGCTGTTTGGACGCTCCTGCCTCACCAGCTTGATCTGTCCCTAGAGAGGGGTGTTCAACCCCTGGCGGCGGGCTAGCACCACTGGAGATGACAGCAGCACTCACAGCACTGCCCTTTGAGTGATGACCTGTTTTAGCATCTTCTGCCTGCGACCCAGGTCTTTCAATAGGCTGCCATTTGGCCAGCTTCTTCATGTCTTCCTGGTCAGTCGCCCACACGGTGACAAGTGCTTTGCCTGCTGGGCGCAGTATGCGCAGCAGCTCCTTGAGCATGTGGATGCGGCGGGCTGGTGTGGTGATGTGGTGCAGCACGGCAATGCTCAGCACTGCATCGAAGCGCTGGCTGGCATATGGCAGCTGCATACCATCTGCTACTGCCACGTCTGCCTTAAAAGAGCTGCCTGCAATCACATCCTTGCTATTGCCACCTGCTCCGACACAGCATACTCCATCAACTGGCCCTGCTGTGCAATGAGCGCATGCTTCGTGCACAGCTTTGGATGCTGTTCACAGTTGCAGACTGGGCAGCTCAGCTTGTCTTTTTAAGCAAGGCAGATGAACTGCACCACAAACGTGTGAGGATTCCCTTCCTTCTGACTGAGCATTTTGCCTGCCTTGCTGTATGTGGCTCCAGGCGCGCTGTTCCAATGACATGAGTATGTGAAGTGATGCAGCAAGGTGTACCTGAGGCAGCACCAGTGCCAGCAGCCAGGCGGGTGGCAGCCACCTGAGCCAGGCCACTGCTGCGGTCACTGCCCAGCACTGCAATATCCTGTCTCACCAGGAAGTACTTCCCATTGCCACATCCAACATCTGCTACCAAAGACCCAGGCGCCAGCTTATCAATGAATTGCCTTACCTGCAATGTGCCAGGGTGAGAGCTCATCAAATGGGGGCACTGCAGCTCGACAGCGTGTCATTCAGCTGCAACAGGGGCACCCTGCATAGCTGAATCAGATGCCATGCTATCAGGCACATATACGCCACAATCATGAGGAGCACTGCCGACAAACATGGTGCAAGTGACAGCACATTGCAGCAAGCTTCTTTGGTGGAACAGGGCATCGCAAAGGTTGAACAAATGCATGCACCACTTCTTATGGTTGCACAGTGGGTGAGTGATGAAAACCTTGGGCCAGATTGCGAAGCGAGTTGAGCTGAAGTGAGGTGCTATGGCATTGTACACATCATGCACAAACTCCTGCTCCATGCGCTGCAGATGAGCCTCCTTGCTGGTATGCTGACCACTGCTCGGCCTGCCATGCACAGCATCACCCTCATCTCTGATGGCTGAACATGTCGCAGCTGGTCTCACAATAGGCATGCTTTCTGCTGGCTGCCCATTGCTGAAACCACGAACTGTGATGGGCTGTCGCTCTGGTGGGGATGCTAGATTGCCAGATGTGGTGGATATTGGCGATAAACCAGATGCCAGGCTCAACTCAGCCGTTTCTGATGTACATGGCTCAAGCAACTTGGGTGGCTGCAAGCCTTTTGACGTGGCATCACACGGCAGCTGTGACTTGAGGGCCATGCGAGTGGGTGGGAGTTTGCTCTGCTGGCTGTCACAGTGCTCTGGCCATTGGCAGTCACATGGGTAACCCCTCACCTATGACACCAAATCCGACATGAGCTGCACCACTCAGACAAAACATGACACACGTCATCTGTCAGCAAATTGAAGATGACATGCACTGGGTAGCAAACATGCAGACAAGGATGCAGCAGTCCTCATGCCGCAATCATGACACGATGCTGAGTGTACAGAGCTAATGGTGCATGCAGCAAAAAATTCAAAGCATCTTCTTGCATACTGCAGTCATACTATAGTCAAAGCACAGTCATACTACAGTCAGCAGACACTGTCAGTAAGGGCAGGTGTTATATGTTGCAGAGTTGTGCGCATTTAGGCTTAGAAGGCCTGCTAGTTCAGGTTGGGAGATGAGGACCTTTCTGAAGGTGAAGGATGTGCGGCGGGGGGCGCAGGGCAGCAGGCGGCCCTGCACGGAATCTGCCTTGCGGTGGGGGATGTAGTGGTGCCAGCAGTAGCGGGCAGGGCCAGCCATGATGAGCAGGGAGCGAGGCGGCAGCAGCACTGCCTCAGACTCTCCTCCCTGCCGAAACTCCATCACAGCTGATCCTGCCAGTGACAAAGATGCAATGGCTCCTGCACAGCCTCACATCAAGTCAAGCTTCAGCAGCACAGGTTTGCTTTTTGTGTGTTATTGCAGCATAGAGGTGGATGACAGTTGGAGGTTGGTGCTTGTCATTTCATCATAGGGCTGCTGAGCAACTTGTGATAGTTGCTTCTCAAAAGCTACGGGAAGCGCTTGTTTGCAGCAGCTGCAGCAACAACAGCATGCACTGTAGTGACATGCTCCAGATGGTCGCAACATTTTGGTGGGCCTTTTGTTAGCATAAAGGCATCATGTTTGAGGTGTTGCTCTACCTGTGAAAGCAGAGTGGGTGTCAATGTGAGGTGACAGTCCCACTCCTGCTGAGTACTCATTCACAGTGCATTGATCCACCTGCAACCAAATACAGCAGGCAATATCAGCAACCAGTGCAACGCCTTGTTATGCACATGGCTGCAAGCAGCAGCTAACTAGTTTTTGCCGCCTCAAAAGCTGATCTGTCTCCTGAAGTTGCGTTCAATTGCTACCACGTTAGGGGCGCAGTCAGCAGACATTCCTTCATGATCTCACCTGCGGCATGTCTTGCAGGTGCTGCAACCGCTCAAGCACTGGTTGCAAGGCTGCAGGGAATTGTTGTATAGGCTTTTGTGGATCCACATTCCTGGACTGCATCAACAATAGCTGTCTCAGCATAGGGTTGTGCATAGCATGCTGAGCCATTGGCATGGCTTTCCACAGCAGCTGTCATGGCTATTTGGAACAGAATTCTGTGTTTTTACCTGGTACTCAAACTTGTATCCAAAATGGCAAACACGCCGCCTGGCCAAAGTTTCCCATTGACCCTCTTCTGCACACCCAAGAAGAGCCTACAGCACCAATAATCACTGACTGACCAGCAAACCAATCCTGTAGATCATTCAAACCTCATACCTTCGCACTGCTGCTGCATTTGCGTGCAATGCTCACTCATCACCTGTTCCTCCTCTTCAGACACAAAGTCTTTTATAAGGGTCAAGCCTGGCACTGTGCAATCCTGTGTTGAAAGAGCGACAGGCCGCTGAATCTTTTCCTGCGTAGCGCAGCAAATATGCGAACTCGTACCATGCACGACAACCATTCAGGCTCGGTTGAAGAGCACCCCAGGCGGAACTACCTGGTCCTTTTTTAGGTCAGCGTGCTTTATGACGAAGCGCCGTCCATGCGCTCGTGCGCATGGGTTGTCGTTCAAGGCAGACAATGCAGCAGTCGCCTCTTGTACATTGGCATACGACACGAACACAAAAGCGCTGTAAGGGTTCTGCTTTTGTTCCGGAACAGTCACAGTAGCCGTTCCGTATTGCCCAAAATCCTGCGTCACTAGCTCCTGATCAACGCCGACGCTCGGTCCGCAGTTTCCGACAAACAGGTGACGTGTCGGCTGCCCGCCTTTTGGCTTACCGAACATTGCTGCAAGCGTCAGCACTCGACGACAAGTTTTGAAGTCTAGCTGGCGGTTCGTTCGTCTCGATGCTCTGCGTGTTTTGACCGAAAATTTGACAGCCACATCGTAGCGCATGACGCTGTTGTGAGCCTCAATCGCCGCGGTAATAATTCAAAAGGTCCTCAAAGCCATTTGACGTTTGCAGTCGTGTATGGCTCTTCTCAGATCCCTCTGCAGCCCCGGATTGATCACCAGTATACGTGCTGAACCTGTGAGACGGCAAAGCTGGATCATCAATACCCATCTGCTTACTCTGCACTGCTCTGTTGAGGTACTGTCTATGTGATCAGTTGTCCTTGTCGATCATACTCGACCGTTTGCCGAGACAACTCAGCGTGTTATAGGCTTCCTTGCCAGCAAAGCAGCGTATGTCCACTGTCAAGGACCAGCAGGTCATTTGGAGTAAGATCCTTGACACCTATCAGAAAGCACAGGAATCAGGCTCAGCTTCTAAGTTTAAGACCAGTACCCAGATCCTGACTGATCAGCATCTCCACATCAAGTTTGTCCTCAGAGTCAGTGATTCCTTGCGAGATAAGCCTAAACCTCCCAAGAGCAGGTGGTTGCAAAAAGCCCATTAGAAGTGCTTTGTGCACCTGCTCACACCACATTGTGACAGACCTCGAGCTTGTGATGCAGTGATGAACAAAAGGCATGGAGGGACCCATTTGCGCCGTATGATGAGGCACTTTGGGTTGACCATTTGTCTCCCACCCACACCTTGCTGTTGAACAAGTTCAACGTTGTAGCATACCACGTATTGGTAGTGACCAAGGAATTTAAGCATCAGACAGACATTCTTGACCTTCAGGACCTAGAAGCCACATGGCAAGTTGTTCAGGTAGCCATAGCAAACATTTGTCGGTTTGTGAAAACATCAAAGAGTCATACAGACGTCTGGCCATTTGCAGGCAGTTCCACAGGGTGCACTTGCGTACTTCAATTGCGGACCCGAGTCTGGTGCCAGCCAGCCTCACAAACACATTCAGGTACATCAGCAGCAATGCTTCAACTGCTTGTTTATAAGCAAGTCTAGCAATGGTGTATAGCAACATCCACTCTAGCAGAACAAGGTATATGCAGGTTGTCCCTTTACCTCTGGCAGATGACCCTGCTGTTATTCCATCACCTCTGACTCAGATGATGGACAGGGCCTTGCGGGACAGTCAGCTACATGAGGGAGCCATTGCCTCTGTACATGACCTCCCCTACCAAAACTACTTCAGCAAACTTTCCTCAAGGTAAGGGAGACAAATGAGGCTGCTAGCATACTGTGCATATGTCAGCACAAGAGACCGGCAAAAAAGTAGGCAATGTTGCTCTGCAAGGCCACAGTGCATTATGGAGATCTTTGCATTACTGCATGCTGAGGTGTTCATGAATGGATCATTGTAACCAGTGTCTTTCTTATGGAATGAGTCACCATGCAGCTCTCATGCATGCATGCAGGACTCAGCCCAATCAGCTAACCAGCATGTACAAAAGCCTGCTTCAGACGTGCTCACCAGGGGGTCAACCTCCGGAGTCATACAACCTGCTTCTGACAAGGGAGCATATGGTTCTTGTCCCAAGACGGAAAGAGAACGTTGGATCGGTTGCTATCAATGCGCTGGGCTTTGCTGGTACAATTTTAGTCAACAGCAAGGCTGGTCTGGAGTACATTCAAGACCAGGGCCCAATCAAAATATTGGAAGCAGCTGGATGTCCGTGGCAGAAGTCTGCGTGATCTTGTATATTGCTCACATTGCTCACATTGAACAAGTCACCTGACGCACTCATAGGTAGGAGCTATACTGAGCATGAATCAGAGCAGTGTGCAGCATGTGCTTGTGTGCATTACGTTGTTGTTGAGAACAAGTTGTGATTAAGAACACATCGCACTTGTGTACAAAAGGGTTCATGAGCAAGTTTGATGCCATTGTGAGTGCTTTTCGAAAGGTACAGGCTCTCAACCTGCAAGCTAGCACAGACATACTAGCCTAAGACTAGCAACATAGTGTCCTGGGGTTGCTGCCCACTGCGACAACCTTTACTTTGCGTCAGAGCCAACTAAGCACTGGGCTCATGCCACGGATCTGCACTGCATTGCTGGTGCGACCATCGTAGTCTGTCTGACCATTGACCATAGGTTCTCCCCTGTGCTTTGCCAGGTTATGTCAAGCAGTGGGTCATGAGTACAAAATAGGAATGGGATTTGTAAAGCGTAAGTATAGCTTTATAGTCGTTTGCTATCAATAAATATTTATAAACAAATATTTTGTCTAAGGCAGATTTTGCAATAAACTAGCTGAAGCTGCAGAGGCTGGGGACACAGACTCAACCAGCACCAATGCCTATTGAATGGATCATCAGTGGAGCAATGCCACCGATGAGGATGAATGAAATGCCAGAGTCCTTATAACTCCTATCCACCATGGCTGGCACAGAACTTAGCACCATTATACTATCGAGCTTGAATCTGGTAACAGCTTTATTATCCCGGGGAGGTTTGCAAAGCTGTTGCCTGTGCAGTCAACGTCGTCAGACGTTCTGTTGGCTCAGCTTGCCCTCAGTTTGCTCTTAGAGCGATTGGATTGAAAACGTTTGAACATATCGGCCGCCTGTACCCGGGCAAGCTTTGCCGCATGTCCCAGGTCTTGCACATCTCAGCTTCAAGGTAAGTTTGCTGTCAGCGCGCTTTTGGCTTTCCAGGCTATTTAACAAGCAACAGTCCCTGTCTGCCATCTTATTTCGTTGTCTGATTGGTTTTGTTGTGTGAAAAGCTTTGTCATGCAGCAGCATATGCTGACTACTCTGCAACTGCAGGCTTTTTTAGACAACTTGTTTGCTGTCCGTACCTTGATTAAGCAGGGGGACCGGGCGCTGAATGTATCAGGTGCGCGGTTGTTTCCATTCCGGTATCGCCACACACAGTGCACAGCCATGCACACACAAGTGAAAGACAACGTCCGGAATCGATCAACTGCAGGGTACATCCGAGGTGTCTGTCGGGCAAACGCAGGAGTACGAAAGCGCACGCCACAGGCAGCCGTCTTGGGTGGGTGCACGTCCATCTGTTGCACATGCAGCTGTTCAGTGCCTGCTAAACTCATCTTGTGTAGTAGGTGTCATAAGTGCAGACCCTAAGACTATTTGGTTTGAGACATGTACAGGCTGAACCATGGTCTACACAATCTAGCTACAACATAGAGGGGGCAAGATCCATCAATGCACGCCAGGTGTGCAAGCTGTGCTATGCTGACCTGCTGCCCTGACCAGCTGTTCTCATGCTTCCTTGTGCAATCAATTTCTAGGGTATTTTACTCTCCTCTTGCTGTGTAGCAGGGCGAGTCAGCTCAACAAACCGTGGCTTACAGTGTGCAGCCAGTCACCATGAATCCCCTGGACATGCAGCAAGGCAATCCATCCTTTCGCATGGAACCTCAAGCTGTCACACCACGCTCATCCAGCTTCAGGAGGAACAGCCAAAGGCGCAACAGCTTCAGAGCTAGCGCTGAAAATCGAATCCCTCCTTACACTGCTGATGGTCAACATCAGGTAAGCCAACACATTCAGCACACAGATATCTACTCTCATAAGGATGCCACACAGAATGTTGCTGCTGCTCAAATGCATGCATGTTGGTCGTCACTCTTTTGAACTCCTGCTGCTCTGTATGATGTGACTTAATCTCAATCAGCCTGTTATGACATCCAACAATCTGTATTGCTGCAGGCTTTGACATCACCAGAACAGCTAGTGAAGGATGTGAATGCACGTAGCTTATATGCCAGCCCCTTTCCTTACGATGTGACATTGGAGGATCTGACAGCCTTCTTCGAAAAGTATGGCAAGGTAGGCTGTCACACAGTCTTTTGAAAATTGTCCATCTACTGGTTGATGTCTGTAGCAATGAGTTGTGCTCTATTGCTAAACGCTGGTCAGTTTGTTTGTGTCACTTCATTTCAGATCATAGCTAGCAACTTCATTCACAGGTCAACAGCGTCCGCATGAGGCGGCATATGACCAGCAAAGACTTCAAAGGCTCAATATTTGTGGAATTTGAGAATCGAGAGACTGCTGAAAGGGTATGTTATGCCACAGCATGCTGTGATGCTGCACATTTGCTTGAAGGTCTCTCAAATGCCTGCTTGTTGTTCCTTGATATACATCACTGGGTTGCCGTTGATCAACATCTCACTCGCAGTTCTTTGCATGTCAGACAGCACAGCTGTACATTCGCAGCAAGGTATCTCTTCACTTCGGTCATGTTGGTGCTGTAATCAGTGTACCAAGTTCGACCTGAGCTGGGAATTCTATGCAGGTTTTAGGGAACAGCATAGAGCATGCAGGTGCTCCACTGAAACTAGAAGCCAAGAACCCGTACATGCAGCGCAAGATCGATGAGAGAGGGTTGGCACCAAATTCAATCCAGAATGGTGGTAAGCAGGTGTGCTTCAACTCACCTTTACATTGTTTCTTCAACATGTCACAAGGCAGACCCACATGGTCTCCTTGCAGCAGCAAATCAGGCTTTGGAAACCGTGATGGGCATTGTTCACACACACGCACGCACGCACGTACGCACGCACGCACGCACGTACGCACGCATGCACGCACGCACGCACGCACACGTCTGTCAGCTTGAACTGCGTTCTAATTTGTCAAAAGCATGCCGGTTGGTATCCTCAGCGTTTATCAACAGCAATAACCCCAGACTCCTTTAAGCGCACTTTTGGCTATAGATGGACATAGAATCTTCACCCCCTCCAAATGAAGATGGTGCTGCCCCCCCTGGGCCACCCCCAGGAGCAGCAGGCCAACCCTCCACGTCAAATGCAGCACCAGCTGCAGCACCAGCACCTGTGCCTGCACCTGCGGCACCAGCAGCACCTGCGGCACCAGCAGCACCTGCAGGACCAGCAGCACCAGAACGGACAGCAGCAGAAGGGTCATCTGATCAGCAGCAAGCTAATGGTGATGCTCAGGCTGAAGCTGATGCAGAGCAGCCTTCACAGGAAGACATGATTGATGCTGCTGCTGTGGACTTCATCCCAGGAACTGTGGTCCGGTTTGATCTTGACCCTGAGGACGTCAGAAAAAGCAGCAACTTGCACTTCACAGCCATCCGGCCTGCTTTTGGAGGCAAGGAGGGAGGCATCAGACACTGCGAATACAGACCGGTGAGGGCCCATTTGCAAGCAGTGGTTGTGCCTGCTGCAGCGTGCCCGCTTTGCAATTTGTGATAAGCCGACTTGTGGGTGACCACATTGTGGAACACTGCACTGCACTGATCAAGCCTTGTCTGTGCAATCAAACCTGTACCGTCACACTGCTAGTACACTGTCACCTCTTGGGTGTGGCACCTTGGCCATCTGATGTACATCAGATCAGCTCACGGCTCTTGCAATTAACCTGCAACATACACTCATGTTGCAAGTGCTGGCAGGGAGCTACAACTGGGTATATACGCTTTGTAACACCAGAGCAAGCGACAGCTGGCTTGGCCAAAGCTGATGATGGCAAGCTGTCCATATGTGAATGCTCTGCTGTGGTGAAGCTGCTGGAAGGGCAGGAGGAGGAAGAGTACTTCAAGAAGGTGAAAGCAAGCAGTCACTTTGACAGTCACCACTCTGAGAACTGAACTGAGGGCATTAGTGCTTCAAGGCAGCCATTCATAGCATTGACCAAGCATTCGTCGAACTCATGTGACAGTCGCCCCTGCCTAATCACAAATTGCAACAATGAAATGTATATTTACAACCTCTAGACAATGTTGGCTTTGTCATGCACTGGTACTGGCTCTCATTGGCTGTTCTTCTACAGGCGAATGAGCAAATCAAGGCAGCACAGCAGAGGGAGGCAAATGGAGGAGGGTGTAGAGGGGGTCGTGATGGGGGCAGAGGTGGCCGTGGAGGTAGAGGTGGGTTTAGAGGACGGGGAGGCCGTGGAAGGTCCCCTAGGGGTGGAGGCAGGGGAGGTCGTGGCAGGGGTCAAAAGAGGGGCAACGAAGGGGGTGCTACTCAGGGGGCTTACAAGCTTGTGAAGCCAGAGTGAAATGCTGGAGTTTACAAAACATGTTTAGTTTGTACTGTTAGGTAGCTTAACGATTGCCTCTTGAGAACATTGCTTAGGTTCAGAAACATCGTTGGTTTATGCTTTCAAGTCTTTTGGCCATGTCTTGCCTTGCATATCAAAGAAAGCAGCTTACAAATGCAAAGAACTTGCCGTGCCACTCACTGTAGTGATGTGTTTCTGAATGCTTGTGTGGCAAGTCATCATTTGCTCGAGGATGTTGTCTACACACAGGACTTGAGATAGGCACTGACGTACAGTAAGCAGTGAAAAGCAGGTGGTTGGCCTCATGCAATAACTCCTATCAGCATTGACAGCATGTTTCTTACGCCTGCACAGACGTTTTCTTTGTATGAGTGCACTAGTCATGTCCAGCGTCAATACCTAAGCAATACACCTTCAAAACAAACATCTTTATTGTACACATATAAACATTGACCATATTTGCTGCAAAACTGGTCAACTGAACACTCAGAAACAGTCAAAAGATCATACAAGACTGACAACACCTGGGCCTTGCGCAGATTGCGCCTTCAGGAAAAGGTAAGACCATGCACACCCAGTTGCAATGACTGAGATGAGCCAACAGAACAGGAATGGCATGCCTCCAAGAACTGTTCCTAGCACTACAAGGCATACATGTGGCAGCCAGGTCTTTGCAAAGCTTGCTGCCCCAATGAACTGCCCATGTATGAAGATAGCTGTAGCAATGTTCACAACATCCCAGTCCTTGTTATCATAACGTACTTGATTGAGGAAATGTCCGACAAAGTTGTGACAGTTCTGTGAGAGAAGAGAGTATGGCTTCAGCTGGTACAAAGATGTACATGCTTGCAGTGCTTTGTCCCAGTCTGCTGATGTGCTTCTTGAGCTGGTCGAGCTGCCTATGCTGTCCTCAGGAAACGAAGCCAGCTCTGGGTCAAGCACCCAATACTTTGTGGGGTTGCCGAAAGACAGCTGGTCCATGGCTACATAATACGGCCCAGCAAAGTCAAGGATGATCCCACTGCTGAGACAAATACCAACATGACCGACGAATGGTAGCAGCCATGTGATCACCGGTATCGGAGTCCATACGATGCAGAATGGAAAGCGCTTAGGTGGTGATACAATAGGCACGCGCGCCGTGTGCATCTGCTGCGAGCAGCCACAGAGAACACACGCAGAGCAAACGCGGCTAGTACTGTTGCTGTCTTTGGGTCAGGACGGTGAAAGGCACCGACTGGTCGCCCGGTCTACTCGATAACGCAAGATCTGATAAGGCGACACGGCTACCTGGCTCAAAGCATCTTCAAAGTCAAGCACAGCACAGATACAGTGCTGTGTCTTTCATTGTATACGTAGCACGTGCGCCAGACTATAGGCTGAGATTCAAGGCTTGAGGGCTGGGTTGAGGGGTCTCAAACGCGTTGAGGACGATTAGGTCAACTGCTACCTCTCCTTGCACTTGGCTTCGGAGCCAATTAATTCAGGGTTTGATTTCGCCAGCCGTAACGCCTGTCGAACCGGGTTTGCCAAGGAACCTTGGTCCGTCAGATTCCAGCAAGCATCATGGCCACATGTTGTCTGAGCTCACTGATGATGCCGCAAGAGCCTATGTGGCTTTGCTCACTTACAGCAGTGCTAGGGGCACCTATAATGTTGTTGGGGAAAATGGTCAACACAGCTAAACAGCACTGCAAGACTGCAACAACAGAAGTTAGGAAGTCCTCAGCACTACAGGGTTTCTGTTTCCAGCAAATCAGGCTAACACACAGCTTCCCAAGTGCACCTTAGACTGCAGTCATGCCTATTTCACATCATATAAGTCAGATGTTGCGCACATTGCAGGTTTAACGCAGAAACTGTGCGTTGTGCAGAAAGTGCAGCTCGAAGTACTTGTAAGTGTAAGTGTCAACATGCACCGCAAGGCCGCTCTATGCTATGTGAAGACAGGTGCTACTGGAGCAGGCAATCAGGCAGAAGTATGGACACTACCACCGCTTTGGTTGTTGCCGCAGTGATCGCCCATATGCAACGTAGCGCAGACAACCACAGCATTAATGAGAGCTTGCAGGTGAGGCTGCTGGCCATGAGGCAAGTTCATATGGACATGCAGTGCATTAGCATAGACCATGGCTGTGGGCTTCGAATGCTTGACTTGCACTCCAGCAGCTGGAGGTGTGGTCTGTAGATGGTGGTGTAAATCATCATTGAAAATGCCAAACATGGTGGCATTGAGTAAGCGGCCCTGCCTCCGGCCGATAGAAGGACTCTAGTCTTATCCACACCTGCCATTAAACTTTATGGACAGCAGAGGGCTGTCATATAAGAGCTGGACTGCTTCTAGCATGCATCCCCAAGCACTGCAACAGGCTGCAAAGGAGTTGTCAATAAACCTTGATGCAACATGACTCAAGGTCCACAAAACACATGCACACAGGCTAGGTCTGCTTGTCAATGAAATGCTGAAGGACAAAGGCAGGACGGATGGAGCCAACTTCTTCCCAAAAGCCTGTCAACCCGGGAAGGGGAAATGTTTTGCAGTCCTTCATCCAGGGTGTTAGCCCTTTCCACCACTTTCCCTAACATGACTCATATGGGAGGTGTTGGACAATGACACATTAGAAAGGATATTCCAGGCTGGGATGCTCATCAGCAAATTGGCCTATGCCCAGGATGAAGTGCAACACAGGCTGTGTATACGCATCAGTTGCGCTACTGCCATCACTCCTATGCTGCATCAGTGCTCAGCAGGCTCTACACACGCTGCCTCCTCAACAGGCAACTGCACGTTCATGTCTACAGGAAGAGCAGGATGGATTTGACAGAGAGCGTCACGCTCTGAGATCAAATATCATCAAGCGCTGCTCAAAAGCAGTAGCCTTGATGTATGGTGACCTACAGGCACAGCAGGTATGCTCTGGGCATATTTGAGAAAACAAAGTGTGGGGCTGAACCTGATGTTCACAAATAATTGGTGCTGTCCTTTGAATCTGCCAATCTGGTCTGCGGCAAAGATAGAGTGAGAGTATGTGGTGACGAGCCTTCACACACAGAATTCAATAGGTTGTGCTTACTCACTGCTAGGCAATGTAAGGCCATGGCTGCAAGGTGCCAGCACCAAGCAACGGAAAGGCATGTTCAACATCTTCTAGCCATTCTCATTTTGGCTTGTTATGACTTGAGACCTAACATCAAAGACTACAGCCTGGTGTCCATTTTTTCGTCTTACAAGCTAGACCTGAACAACTTTGCATGTGTTGTGCAGATCCCTCTGGGTCAGCCTCTGCCTGATACAGGCTCAAGAGCGCCATTTCTGAAGCTGGAGGCTTGGAGCACCGATGCACTGAACCAGCTGTTCATGTCCATTTTTCTGCAAGTGGTACGTTGTTAGCTCGTTTCTTATCATGCCACATGCCTATTGGCATCTTCAGCTTTGACATGATCTGCATTGCACACTGAAGCAAGATCTCTGAGCCCTTGTTCGCGCATAATTCCATTAAGTGCGCTTCACAGCTTGTCTTGGACAATTCAACTTTGAGCTGGATGAACTTCGCCTTGTTTTTATTATGCAGACCCATTCACAGGAAGCGTATATGGGTAATGCTTGCTGTACAGACATGCCCAAGTGCAAGTTTTGCATAGAATTCAGTTTGCTGGCTATGCTGTTGCCAAATAGCATGCTGGCTGTAGCAGGAACTGCTCCATTAATGACTGCATTACCCGTCCACATCAAATTCCAGCCCAATCACAAAGCAAGTTGCACTGACATGCTGCGAGAAATCTGCACAGGACACACTTGCATGAGATGCTGACATGCAGTGTCTGAGCTGCAAGACGGCTTGACCAGACTAAACAGGCCTAATGTCCAAGTGAGGGCAGGATGCTGCACACGTGTTTGCTATGCAGACTTAAAAATGCACTCTTGCCAGTGCTTCTTCAATGGTTTCAACATGAGAGACCACCATCTCCCAGAAGTGTATCCTCAAAGCCTTATGAGCACCACTGGCAAACTTTGCGCTATCCGCAAACCCACTTTCAGGCTTGAGTGGGTCAAAGATCTGATCCGAAAGCTGGTTTCCATCAGAGACTGATTTGAGTGAGTTTCTGAGAGCTGCTGAAAGTCTATGAAGAGCTGGCCAGAAATCCCTTGATGTCATCTGTAAATTAGTCAACTTATATAACGCTGGCATTTCGTATCCCTTGATGTCATCTGTCTCAGCGGAGCTTCGCCGAGCTTCTGCAAGGATGCCGCCCCCATCTGATAAAAGGCGTGTGCGCAAGTGCTGATAGATGTATCACCAAAGCCTTCCAGCAGCCCTTCCAGTGCGCAAACGCCAACATGATGCGCTGTGCCTTCTGTCTTCTGACCTTGATCGCCTTCGTTGCCGGTAACCGCGCAGACCACACATTTGTATGTATATGTTCAACGGCATCCTGGTCGAAGCTGCTTTGCTCTCATAACAGTTGCTCCAATTTTGCCGTTACTGCTTTGGGCGAGTCGCAATTCTCAACAGGTGCTGTGCTTGCTCGACTGCAGTTCCCTCGTGCTTGGCTCAAGACGACCCTTATGACACACCGTATCCGGCCAACTACACGGGCCCAGGTGCTGAACCCGTACCCACGAGCGCCAGTGATGGCTGGCATTTCCCTCGACCACTGTTCACGGCTCCGGATACATACCCGACAGCGGGCAGCGCTGGGCAAGGCTTTACTGCACTGGCATGCGGGAGCACTGACACGGGCTATCTTGTTTCGTATCGCATGTCTTAGACGCCTGAAGGTTCGCAGGACTACGCAGTGCATATGAGTTTGCTCACTCCGTATCCAAACAACATAACAGGTAAGGACCCAGCCAACCAGCTTAGCCTAGGTTTCCCTTTTAAACCACCATTCTGCTTCTGCCTGGCCTGTGTTCGTTGAGCCTGAATGTCAGTGAGCCTTTTGCAATGCATGCTTGCTTGTCAAACAAGCTTCTGAAGTTTCCCATGTGCAAGCTGCATTGTCTCTAATATTGTCATATCCACACTGCTGTCATGATCACAGCCTGATCTGCGGCTTATCAGCAATTGCTGTCATGATGAGGGCTGCACTGCAACAAGCACTCAATTTGGTCGAGACAGAGCATGCAAGGATCCCTTGTCTTGATCAAAGCGTGCTTGAGAGCCATAGCTACGTCAATCAGTACCAAACGCTGTGAAGCGTCCTCTCTCTTCTCCCACACCCATGCTGCAGCTTGTCTGGCTTAGTCTTGCCCCTGTTGCCTCTCAGGCAGAGGCACTGGCCCAAGTCAGCAAATCTTCACGATTGCTGCTGATACGTGGCTGAACCTGAGGACAGGCTTTGTGGCTGGCCTCAACACCACTCAGTCTGCTGGCACAGTGTATACCTTCAATTCCTCCTTAAATGGTCAGGTAGCACAAGAGTTGGTCAGAGCTGACTCAACGGTGTACAGTACGGTGCGTCTTTCATTTCTTGCGGTCTGCTGTCTTTGCCTGCTATGGCATGTGTTTGTGTCCACAGCTGTAGCATGTAGTCAGACTCCCACAACTGTGTCTTGTCCCCAAGTACTTGTATGAGTCCAGTAATATGCACAACCACGGCCTGCTCAACTGGTCAAATGCTGTGAGCAGCTGCTGCTCTGGCCAAAGCAGCTTTCACTCACTTTGTAGTGTATGCTTCTGGTTTCTGACTGGCAACATGGCAATCACAGAAGATAGTTCAGCTTCAGCATATGCATGATGTCTTGTGCTGTAGGTTCAAAGTATCAGCAGGGATGCCTTCTTCGGTGTGAGCAATAACAGCAATGGAGCCAATGGGCTGTCCTACTACCTGTACCCGCCACCTGCCTACAACTCGGTGGAGGCTGAAGGTGATCCTCAGACTGGGTCTACTCTCAGTACAGGCAGCATCATGCCCTGCACGTTCTGCCTTCAAGATAGCCAAAGTGCAGCTGTGACTTTGGCTTTTCTGTTGCTGCTGAGAAAGGTCTGCATTCAAACTGCTGTTTGATTGGCCTATATTGGGAGTATTGTGAAGTGGCAGCGCTGCTGCATCCTGGCTGCAATCATTGCTATGCTCAGGGGCACGATGCAATTTGAGCCGAGGTGAATTCTGCTGAAGGGAGCCGACGAAGGCCTTGTATTCTGGACATGTCTTGTCTATGCCAAATCAGACCGCAGGATGACATGCAGTGCCAAATGCAGATCATGTTTGAATTACTCGTTTTCAGTATACACAGCAAGTGGCTGAGGCCCTATACGCTGAAGCGCAGTCTTGGCAGCAAACTCGTACAACTGGATGCAGAATGTGGAGTCCCTTCGTTTCTACACAGGACTCAATGCCATGCAAGGATCAAGAACAACTTCATGCACAACAGACACAAGGTAACGCTTTGTAAGGGATCCTGAAGAGGAATCTTGAACACATTTGCTCTGCAGTTGCATCGTGACTCACCCTATCAGTGCCACTATGGGCACCTCTCATGTGCATCATGCCAATCTTTAGTAGTGTTGGCAGATTTGATACTGTCATTTGAGAGTGCCCAGCACCCACAGCAAGGCATAAGCTGTGAGCTTGTCAGAGTCAAGCCAGAAAGTTTATCAACTGTCAACCTTTTGCATAGCAAAAACCTGTTTTTGGTGACACAAAACTTGACCTTTTGATGTGCTTCCAGTTATACAACATTGTGGTGAAAGTCAATATATCATTGCAGAGGCTGGTATGAGCTGGCACCATTGTTGGACTACCTCACTTTGATCTTGAGGACTGTCACAGTCAGCACAGACTTCTCCGAGTACACTGCACAGTATCTGGGTCAGCTGAACACCACCTACGTACAGACCAACTCTGAAGTCTCGCCACAGATCTATGCCACTCTCAAGACCCCAAACGTCTACATTCCAGTGAGTGCCTTGCTGCACGCCTGCTCTGAGCAGTCCCACTTGACATGCTGTGAGAAGCAGACGTAAGCTGACAACAAATTTCATTCCCAACTGCCACTTGGAAACCTGACCCCAATCCTGCGTGCACCCTCCCCCTGGCCCACCTGAGGCCGTCGGCTAGGTGCTTACTAACACTCTATGATAGCATGCATGCCCCACCAGCACACTAGCATCTAAGCTGAAGGCAAGCTGTCATGAGCTGGTCTTTGTGTGCATGCATCTCATTCGCAGCGTAACGCTAGCAGTACACACATGGCCATGCCATCAACCAATATCTTTGAGTCAAAGCCATGGCCTTTGTTTGCTCTGCAGTACGACACTCCAATCCTGGATCCCGCTTTGGGCCTGACGGAGTCTGAGTGCATTGTGCGAGCCAAGAACTACACCTTGACTCAGGCCAATGTTCAGGGGACACCCCCTGCCAATGTATGGGATTACTGCTCCACTGGAGTGTGTAACTACACCCTGGCAAATGGGACACAAGGCACGTTTGTAAGCCCATACGCTGGCACACACACCACCTCAATCTGTCAGATGGGCTACTCTGCTGCTGTGGACAGCAATGAATACGTGGAGCCTGCTTACATCACAGGCATTGGTCAGGGCACTGCTGGTGAGTCGTCACCAGCTTCTGTCTGTCTGTGCATGTTGTGGCAGTGTGTGGTGAGAAGATGTAGGTATATGTGCCTGAGTAGATACCAGTCTGCTGCTCTCCTGCTGTCCTGTCTGCCTGTTCATCAGCTTGCCCTTCTCCAGTTGCTTTGTCTGGTGAGTTCAACTCGCAAGTGCCTGGGAAGCCTATCTACTGAGTCGCCACGAATCTGGCTTGGAAGCATGTGACCAAGTGCAGTCCTCCAGTCCTCCATTGAAGACTCCCAATCTGACTGATTGGTGAACAGCAGCATATCAAATTACAGTCTACAGCCCAATGACTCTCTCAGCAATCTGTGTTGCTACAGGGCGCTTCAACCCAGACAGGCCCTCCATCATTGCATCGACTGGCATCATCCAGACTAGTAACAGCAGCTTTGTGGGGACTTTGGTGTCACAGTCAAGTGGTGGACATGCTGCTATACCCCTCTCAGCTGGTGCTAGCAATGCATGAAGGCACTGAAACATGTGCTGTGAACTCAATATTTTCCTCGTGACTTGGCTCCGAATGAGTACGTAGCACCCTTAAGCTTCAAAAGTGGGTGAACAAATGTGCTAGAATGATTCACAACGCATGCGCCTTCAGTGAAGCAACAAATAGCAAAGGTTGCATCATTATAGGATGGCTTGCAGGGCATAGCAGCTGACAGTTGCTGAAATGGATGTTGCGTTTTGAAAAGGAGTCATTGGTCACTGACAGTTGTCATTGACTTCAGGTGTAGACTTATGAAATCTGTATGTAGACAGTACATTCTTCTTCTTGTGATAGTTGTCTTGTCGGTGTTCAAAGCTCTTTGGCTGCAACACTGCATGGTGTCTGTGTGATGGTCTCTGTACGCAATAAGCTCTGCAGCAGACTTGGCAGCTTTCACAATGAGACAGTAAGGTGGTTACTCTGAGCTCACGCAAGTGACATGTAATAAGTATGGACTGCTTGTTGAACAAATTGCTATAGCTGTGATTTTCTTACAAAGCATGGCCAAGCATGCTGTGCAACTGATTGTAACATGCTCTGAAGTCATACGGACAGCTGCAATCTTTGTGCTTGTGCAAAATGCTGATGCTGTCTATACACACACAACATTCAATGTGCGCCAAAAAGCATCACATCAACCATTGTAGGCATTCCATGTGTCAGCTCATGTCAGTAAGCATGCAGCAGAAGTTTGTCAGGCGGCAGCTTGCCCTGTCATCACCATGGCACCCAACCTGCACCCCACTCATCATCAGGGGTCTGTTTAGGCAGAGGCCCAACATGCTAAGTCGGGATAGCAGCGGGGACTACTGTGGGATTGCAATATTGCAAACAAGTTGCAGCAGCCTCAGCCTCCCAGCGACCTTGAGACCTCCTGGTGAAGAGCGTAAACACATTGCAAGAATTTTGCAGTCGTGTGTGCTTTCGGTCCCTGGTCGATGTGATCCATTTTCACTGCCAATGTGATGCAATCCTGGCAAACCATCATTTTCCAGGACGTGCGTACCGTCACAGTATTGTCACAGAATCCGTGTCGTGAACCCGTACGTACCGTCACACAATACGTTTAGGTCAAGCCTGCTACTCACCTAGCGCTCAGCACCGATGTGGACCAGTGTTGGGAATCCGACGCGTTGCACATTGCAGAGGACTACCCTATGCACGCTCGGTGTATCAGCATTGCTGACGCATGGGATCGGGCACTACTCTTCAAGTTGCATCGCTGATCACGCACAAGCTTCAGGAGCCCGAGTTGTCGCAATTTGTAACAGCCATGATACTTCAATCTGAGTTGCTGTTCATGCTATATATCTAACTAGTGAACCCCAACGTGCCATGTACAAAAGGGACTTTGCAATTTTGCTGCTGTCAGCTTTTGCCATATATTTCAGCGTGCGACGTGAAGGCCCTGTATCGTTTCGTCAAGCTTGGTAGGTCACAGCTTTGCAGCCAGCTCAGCTGTTCCAAATAGCATTGCTGCTTCTGTCACACGATGCCGACTCTGCAGGTATCATCACCTTGATGATGAAAGCCTGCTGGAAGCACATGATGTGCTCTGTCCTCCTGTAGTGGTGCGCTCTTGGCGCATGCATATTTAATCTTACTGCAAGTCTGATGTTGCCATGTCTGCTCAAGCCATGTGCCACCACTTTGGCATGCCAAGGTTTGTAGCTGCAGGCAGACCTCAATGGGGACGGAACATATGAGGTCCTGGTTTCGACTCATGGGACAACCATTCAGGCAAGCAACAGTCCTCCAAGTCAAACACTGCGTCACCTAAAGCCTTCCTGTCCTCACGCCTCATACTTTTGCGGCAGCAAATGCTACCTTCCACACAAGGCGTCAACACGTAAACCGTCAACATGTAAGCTGCAGGCAGTAAGAAAGACAGTTCAAGACATTAACATACAAGATCTGAGTTCTACAAACAACATGCAAAGTGCACATATACTGTGCACTTGTTACACACTGCCCTGTAATCCAGGCAAGTCATTCACGGCATATGACACAGTACATTTTCCTACCTCAAAACACAGTCCCCAAAGGACTACAGTTGTGTCGCAGGTGCTGTCACCAGGGCGAGGGGAGCAGATCAAGGGGGACTTTGCAGCGGCAGCAAAGATTGGAGAAGTGCATTTGGCGGCCAACTCCAATGTCAAGCTTGCAGGTGTACCATCTAAACTCTCACAGCTCACACTCAATGCTCAAGTTGACTCATTACTCTATCAGGGGCTGATCATGTCAGCCTCAGGTCAACTTGTATGACCAATGCTGCATCCGCACCAAAGTAGGCCCAGGCAAAGATCCCAACTCCTATAGTATGCAGTTATGGTTACGCCCAACATCTGCATAGACAGATTTGTCGACACTGAGACCCTTCATGTAGTGTATTTGCATGCTGCAGACTTTGATGGCATGCACAAGGGGAGCCTGATGCAGTCTGTTGCAGCCCTGTTCAAGGGTTCACTGCATAATGTTCACAGAGAGTGCAGCTGATGCAGGCATGCATCGTTGCCGTGCCAGTGCAGTCATTTACATGCCTTCTGCAGAGCCATGTGCAGATGCTTTTGCAGCTGTGTCACAATATCACAAGCAGGTTGATCAAAAACAAGTTGTAGTAATCAGCGGTGCATGCTGTTTCACTAGGAATATTGTTGTTGCTTGCCTGGCCTGACTATGCACTGTGCTATAGCCCACATAGGCAGACACACAGACAGACATCTCAGCATTTGAATGGACTGGAGCCACAACCATCTTTTTTGTGGCACAGGAATGCATATAGTGGCCCTGTATAGTGGCCCTGGCAGCTGACTACTACAATGCACCTTTTCTTGCTTTGCCTGTTGTTTTCGGTTGTCATTGCCAAAACTATATTGACAGTCACATACATTTACTGACAAGATGGGTTGTCTCGTCTAGTGTTTCTTCCCCTAATGACCTCATCATGATGCTAGTCATCTTCCTCAGTCAAGGTTTTCTGACATCACAATGCATTGCAGGAATGCATATAGTGGCACTGGCAGCTGGGTACATAGATGCACCTCCTGCTGAGCTGGTCATAGCTCCTCGCAAGCAAGTGCTGGTGGCTGTCACCTCCAATTGGCAAGTGCTCTGCCTTGACCACAACCTCAAGCTACAGTGGGAGACTTCCATCCTGGTATGTAGCAACACCTTCACAAAGCGTTAGGCGCCTTCATGTAACCCACAGCTGCTTGACATACATTCACGGTTGAGTAAGGTCGTGCTGTTGACTTTGCAGTCTGCAGAATGCCTTTCAAGGCCCATTGGAGCACTGGTCCAAGTCCAGTTGCGTTTCGTGACAGTTTGCCCTCTGTACAATGTCAACACAGCTGCAGCTTCCTGTCATGCATGTCACTCATCAGGCATGCCCTGTGCTCTCTTGTCATGAGCAATAGGCTCCCCTGCATGAGTCAACAGGATGCAACAACACCATGCCTTGTTTTGACTATGCGTGCTTGGTCATGCCACCGGCATGCAAGTCAGCAAAGCTGGCTGTCTCTGGCCCCACACACCTAATGTGTGGGCTGTGTCTACCAATGCAGGGGGGCGCATTTCACAAACACGCCAGGGTGAGAGAGGTTGCCATACACATCAGCAACTACACCATGCGAAAAGAAGACAGGGGAGCTGTGGTTGTAGGTGGAGGCATTGAGATGGTAGACTTGACAGGTTGGCTCCATCCTCCTTCACTCACAGACATATCACTCTGTACACAGCTTGCTCTGTCATGCATCGGCTCAAGGGCTTGCATGGCAGCCTTTGTGTCTGTCACAGCTTTACTTGCTGACTGGACAGGAAAGGCTTACTGTCCATAAGACTTGGATTGTCCTGCAAGGTATGCATGGCTGATGGATCAACGGTCATAACAAACAAGGAACTCTTACCCATTGTGGCGTGGTAAAAAACTGCAGCCTGATCAGAGGCTGTTGTGAGCAGCAGCTTGAGTCTGTCATGGGTGTCATGCAGAGGAAGATCCCTTTTCTGATGAGCTGGATATTGAGCAGGAGATAGCGCGCTTGCTGCACTCTGGCAAGAAGGAGGATGAGCTACAAGATCTGGACAGGTACTGTTTGCTTGCCAAAAGCAGCTTATCATAGTTTGGAAGGAGAACATCCAAGCCTTTTGGCAACCAACATAGGCGCCTCCCACAAGGCGGCAGCCCAGCCCAGAGCTGAGGCTGTAGGTTCTAGCCATGTCAGAATGCTGATTTCATTCACAAACAAACGAAATACCAAGACCCAGATAGTCGACCATGAATTGTGCTATCCCAGAAGTTTTCCAGATCTTCATCAAAGGCAGCCATCTGGTGTATGGTACACCTGCTGCATTGGCTGCTTGCTTTTCAAGCAGCAACACAGGAGTGAGCCAACGCATGTGCAGGGAGACTGCCACAAAGGGAGTGGACATCTCGCGCCATTTCTCAATGTATGCCTTTGACGGCGGCACAGGGCACCTGAGGTGGAAGCATGAAGGTGAAGACTTCCACAAAGATGCAGCCGAGCTTCAGGATAGGACTGTACCACAGCATAATCACAGGCTGGATGCTGAGCACCTGGGAGGGCGCCATTATGGAGAAGACTCATGCAGAGACTTCAGGGAGTCTGTCCTTGCAGCTATGCCACACAGGTACGATGTGCACCTGAGGAAGTGGGTAAGTCACAAGCCACTGGATGTTTCTTCACGTCGCGTTTTTTGCAACTTGTGGTGTGGTTGCCAATTGCCTGTGTCCACGCCAAGCAAAATTTGCCACAATCCGACTGTTGAGCATGACTACACAGAGTGAAGTCAGGTCAAGCAGAGTAAGGGTCTAGCAGGACTTCATTGTCCTGTCTAAATGCGCTTTGTTACTTGTACTATTGTCCTCTGGGTATCTCCTGCACACCTTTGGCCTCTGTCTCCTGATGCTTTGTCCTGCCTTTCAAAAGGTGCTGAACCTGCCTTTTTAGCTGCCTTTCATACTGGAACTGATTGCCTTCTACTGGTTGTGCAGCTGGGAGCACAGGCATGACACAAGCCTAGAGCCTGCACACTTCTTCAGGCACCGCAGCTCAACTGGAGCCAAAAAACAGTATCTGTCATCCCCTGGACCAATCCCCAGGGCATCACCCCAGCAGGCAGGGGGGTCAAGGCCTAAGGAGGTTGCTGAGCATCACAGGGGCATTGACAAGAGCAATCCAGTGACAGCTGCTTTGGGCAAGGTCTGATTGCTGTGCTGTGCTGTGCTGTGCTGTGCTGTGCTGTGCTGTGCTGTGCTGTGCTGTGCTGTGCTGTGCTGTGCTGTGCTGTGCTGGGCTGGGCTGGGCTGGGCTGGGCTGGGCTGGGCTGGGCTGTGCTGGAAACAAAAGACACTTAACAGCAAGCTTTGCAGCAACTCAGACTGAGTCAGGTGAAGCTGAGCTTGCTGTTTGATGTTTTTTGCTTCCGGCACAGCACAGTACAGCCAAGTCCAGTGTAGTGAGTCAAATGAAGGTGAGCTCAGTATGCATGAAGTGCATCCCAAACAATAGCATCACAAATCTTACTGCACACAAGCTGCAACACTAAAATATCTCCCCAATGTAGAAACGCGTTTTTGCTGTCCCCAGACGTTTCCCAGTTTAGATTTCCACTCTAGAACGGGCGTTTTTGAATTAGAATGGGCGTTTCTGAATTAAAATGGACGTTTCGGGATGGAGAAGAGCTTACAATCTTACTGTGTACTTGTTGTGCATCTCTGACTGGTACCATTGACTGGCACAGGCAACAGCCGTGATGACAGGTACTCAGACAGACTCCGTTGATGCTGAGCCAAATGTCTTTGTGGCTCACTTGAGAGATGGTCTAGAGGTTGTCAGCCTGCACACAGGCCAAACCATCTGCAAGCTACATTTGGCCAGTCCTGGTCTCCATCTAGACCTGAATGGAGATGGTGTCTTGGACCACATACAAGCTGCAGGTTCTGGGCAGACCTCCTGCGTTGGCATGTGCACTCACATACATGTCTCACTTGAGTTGTGCCTGCAAACACTAGGTCTGCATGCATAGATGCTTGCGAGGCCGTCTGCTGTGGCAGGCCAGTACCTTTGCATTGATTTAGTCGTGATTGGCCTAGTGTACATGGCATACCCCAATGGTTGCCGGCATTAATGTATATTCCTGCCAAGGCTAAGACCCTACCCCGTGAGGGGGCATCGGCTCTTGTGAGTACCAGTACCTTGCACGCCAACATCAATGTTCCATGCAGTTGCAAGGTACACTGCTGATGCTCACACCTTGGGCAGTCACGCTGGCTTCATTCTTTGCATGCATGGTGCACTAGTCCTTGGTGACATTCAACGTGGTGTTGGTTGATTTGCTTGTGCTATCTATATGTCTGGTGTGAAATCTGGTTGTGCGGTTGTGTATAGCATCAAAAGATTGTTTTGTGTGAGCAGGGGGTAAGGAGACAGATGCTCTGTACAGCAGGACAGGTCACCAGCACCATCAGAGGTGTTGGGGCACTGCGACGTCAGGGGTACCCCCTAATATCCCTCTCTTCAATGGCTCCATTTGCAGGTAGTCAACTCAGGCTGCTTGATATGGTGCGTGATTGCACATGCAATTTTGCACTTTGTAGCGCCTATTGTCATGGGTCTCAACAAAGCCAGCAGTAATGACATTGCTCAGCCGTGACGTTGCCGCTGTACTGGCTTCATCAGCTTGACTGTCTTGAGCATCAGGTAACGCAAAAGTTCTGGTTGCTTTTGCAGCCTCTGCTCCCTGAAAAACTTCCTGTTGTACAGCAGCTTTGTATTTCTTGGTTGCGACACACCTCATGACCCTGTTCCAGGTCCAGGTGGCATCCTGTTGCTGTCCTGTCAATCTGCAGGTGTTCAACTTGGCAAATTTTTCTTGTTCTCACTGCAGCTGTTGCAACAGCAAACCTTGCTACAATCATGTGTGCAGTCTCTGCTTCATGGCAAGCACAGGTACAGTGCAATAGTTGGCTTGCCCTTCGGAGGCAGCAACATGGGAGGCTCTGTGCCCCCACTGGAAGTGGCCACCCCAGCAGTGCTGCCACAACCCCCCCAGAGGAGTGACATGGGTCACCATGAGGCTGGGAACCTAGCTGTCTTCTTGAACAGCAGAGGAGAGGTTACGGCGTATAGTGCTGCTGGACGTAAGCTCTGGCAGGTATGGGTTTTTTATCACTGGGTTATGTTCCCTCAAATGTAGACCATCTTCTGCTTGATCACAAATCAGCCTGTCGAAACATTGAGCATGTTTGGAAGCACCTTGCAACTTCAGCTTTGTGATCTGCCTTTTATGGATCTTCATAGCCAAATTGCACAGTTGTAGAATGCTGATGCTACATGGATGCTGTCTAGTGCCAACTAAGCCCAGTCTGCAATAGGCAGAACAGCATAGCTTTTGAGCCCCCTCTGGTACCACAACGAGACACCAGATTCTATTTTCAAGCAACAGATCTAGTGTACCTTTGCTGATGATCACAAGTCTGAGCTAAGTGCCTGTTATATTGCAGAATGCGCATGGCTTGACCTGGAGTAACCAGCATAGGCAGGGCAAGGGTCAGCAAGTGACCCCCACTCTAAGAGCGCTGCAGTTAAGGGCTGATGCGAGCGGGCCCCATGTGCTCTTGGCTGCAGGCTCACACACAGCTATCATTCTGTCCCCTCAGGGGCATCCGCTGGATCTCCTGACGCTGCCTGTAAGTTTCCTTTCCACATGCCTTTGGCTTGTACGGTTTACACAGCTTGCTCACTAAAATCTGCGTGTTTGAGCCTTCATGCTGATGCTGAGTTACAGTGTGTGCATACTGATTACATGGAAGGTGTGTCTGTCTAGGCTGTACCCTGGGTATGTATGCTTTGCATTTTGTTAGCTAGTGTCTGGCTACCTTGTAAGTGGCTTGGCTTGCCTTGAAGCACCTGCCTTTTCTAACTTTCAGCACGCAATCCTGATTGGCAGAGGCCCGTATGCTGACCAGACATGACAGCCCACAGTCAATTCGTCTATGCAGGCGATGCCAGCTATTCCTCTGCAAGTTGTAGACTTTGATGGGGATGGCAACAATGACATCATCCTGCTGTCTAGAGATGGGGTCTATGCCTTTGTGCAAGTCAGGCATATAGGCGGATTGCCTTTCACTACCCTCATAGGGATCCTACTGATAGCAATGGCAGCTGTGTACTTTACCCAAGTTCAGCCTCAAGCCAAGAGGCAAGGAGGCAAGAAGGGTCGCAGCACTGATCGCGTCGACTAGCAGATGCCCACCTCTCACGTTTCGTCCCTTGCACATGGCATGCGTTGCAGACTGAATGATGTCAATTGAAGCTACCTGCTAAGCCTCCAGCTAGGCATAGATGTCTTGCTGGACGAACCAGGGTATGTACTTGCATTGTGTATGTGATCCCAAACAAGATATCTGTTACACGTAAAAACGGGATTTCCTGAAATCCGGAATTCCAGTGCCCTTTTCACTAGAATCCGGAATTTAGGTGAGGCCCTACAGGTATTCCGAACTCCGGTACATATGTGTGCGATTGCGTAAACCAATGGGGGCAAGCAAGCTCCTCCAGGGATCGCAAAATCCGTGGAAATCGAAACGTCCCGGAGGAACTTATTTGCTAGTGCGACTACATCAGCAACTGCAAATCGGCCGGTATCCACGTCTATAAGCCTCCCAACTTGTCACAAACCTTTCAGATATGACCAGAGCGTTGATTAAGAGGTCTTGCCGCATGTCGGCACGTTCGAAGCGCAGACCTGAGTGATCTGCAGGCTTGAACGAAGCAAGTCAGCAGCAGGCCTTTGTGCCTTCTGCTTGACTCAATATTTACAGAAACGCCCCGGAAAGCCAATATCACAGCATATCAGACTCCTGCACAAGCGGTACACGGGGCCTGAACTGCCGACAGACGGCCAAAGTCCCCGTTCCTGCTGTGACAAAAGGTGGGGAGTTCTTGAGGCAGCAGCCGCGGCTGAACTTGCAGGCAGGCCTAATACACGGGCTCCAGATATTTTGCATAAGCAGCCGATCTTACGCCAACACAATTCCGAAATAGACACACTGCTAGGTACGTCAGACACAGAAAACTGATCTATTGCAGACTTATGGTGTGGAGTCATAGTCGCTGATGGGCTGCCCACTTTGCAGACAACTTTCTCAAGAAGACTGCAAGCACAGCAAATGCACTGAGCCCTGCTTCTTAAGCTCAAGCAGACACAGGTGACAGGCAACAGCACCCGGTGGTTGGTGTAGTTCTTGGGGCTGCTTTGCAGGTGCCCGGCGCCTGCATATCACAGATTGTCTGGTGTGCAGAAGCATGTGCAGAAGCAGTCCATGTGCCTGGAAGAGAAATCTTTCAGTGTGTACTTGACAGTCAGCAAGACACTGGAAAAGTACAAAGTAGGACTTGTCTTGCAGTCAGTGCAGGACTTGTCTTGCTGAGGCAAGTGCAAGACTTGTTTTGCCGAGGCAAGCACCATAATTTGCCTCTCAACAACCCAGCTAGCTGCTGGTACAGGCTTAGAGCCCGTCAGTGCACCTACATCAGAGGAGTTTAACAGAGGGCTTGACCTGCCTCCCAATCGGACTACTTCTGACTGCAAAGCCAAGCTCACCCCAAACATCCTGTTGAGTGTTGAGCAGCTCAGACAGAAGCTGCAAACAGCAGCTAAAACATTTTAAGCAGGGGCCAAAGTGCTCCGTAGGCAAGCACACACGCTGGGATTGAAGCAAGCCAAGATAGCAGAGCTCAAGCAGGCAGCACGTGCAGCTGCTGCTGATACACCAGCCAGATCAAAGCATGCAAATCAGCCTTAGCAGGCAAAGCCAGCTCGTGCTAGCCTTGGCTTGAGTCCGCAGGAATTGTCGGAGGAGATACAACGGCTGGCTGTCAGCATGCAAAATATGCAAGCACAGATTAGCAGATGCCAGCCCATCTTGCAGGCTGAGGAGGCCTTTGCCTGAGTGGGCCACCCAGATGTGTTGCGCATCCTTGCCCTTGCAGTCAACAAAGGCCATCTGCTTCCAACCAGTCTCTTAGCGCGGCTTGCTACTCAAGGCAGTAATCTCTGTCTGGACAGCACTGTCAGCTGGCAATTCTCAGCAGCAGAGCATGCCCTTGTTAGCTAGTTGCGGAGGTTCAGTCTGCCTGACTATGTACAGTTGTTATGGCTGCAATGTAACACCAACAGTCTGCAATTGATCAGCAAGTCCTGATTGTGTGCCTTGCAAAAGACTGTGCACTCATTAGTCTATTAACATCCTTGTGTCGCCTAAACAGCCGATGCACAGTGGATTGTTTGCAGACAAAACTGAGGGGCACCAGAGAAACTGACAAAGGAACCAAAAACGCCTGCTTGAGAGCCAGGCTGACTGCGCTGCGACTGGTTTCAAGCAATACCTCTGCATGGTGGCCCAATATGTGCGTGCCAGTTGGACGTTGATTTTAGCCAACCCAACGGCTCAGATAGCGGCTAATGCATCAATAAAAGCATTCGAACCGTCACTGACGCTCCGCCGGACACCTGGCGCCGGGGAAGGCAGAAAGTGATCGTTTGCCGACAGATCCGACTTTTTCCCTTGACCTGCTCATATCTTGTTTTTCACATCGCTGGAAAGCTAGCGACATTAGCAATCCAATGATATAATAACCTTGATGTGAGCTGGTCAGAGCCAGGAGCGAGAAGTTCGGCCGTGCCAACATGAATTTCCGGATTGTACGATCCCCAGCGGAGCCTTGCTTGCCCCCATTGTGCGTATGATCTTCAGGATCTTAATGGTTTCGGAGCGCACAGCTTTGAAGACGCCATTGCGGCAGGGTACCCTCGCCTAGATCAAGCTTGCTCCATTGACGGGGCCTGCAGTATTGTAGCAATGCTCCTGCAAGCGCCAAGGCTTGCTCAGTGTCATTTGCACGGCAGTCACCGACAGCAACCTGACTTGAGTCGCGTCACTCGAGCTCGTCGTAATCCTGGCTGCAAAAGCTCGCTCACGACTGTGATAGACCCCGCCCAAACCTTTGAGGGACAAGCTGAAACTAGCAGTCTGGTTGAACGCGAGTTCCTTGCTAAATCGCAACTGAAATCCAGTCCAGCAGCTACGGATATGGGCTCAACAGTTCAAATCCCTCGCAACAAGGTGCTCACAACGAGTATGATCGCTCACGCCACCAACAAGGACGTCAATCAGGTATGTAGAGCAGTGCAAACGCTACAGGACGTACATTTCGTAGCAGTCATCCTGAACAAGGTGAAATGCAGGTTTCGGAACCACATACACTGTCTCTGCAAAGAGTTGCATATCAGGGAGTCCCAGGAGCATACAGTGAAAGCGCAGCTCGCAAGGCTAGCCCAAACGCAGAGCCCCTACCATGTGAGCAGTTCGAAGTAGCATTTCAGGCCCTGTCGCAGTGGGTGGCAGACACAGCAGTGTTGCCTATTGAGAACAGCTTAGGAGGCAGCATACACACAGTCTACGACCTCCTGCTACGATACAGACTCCACATCATAGGAGAAGTTTCTGTGGAGGTCAACCACTGTCTTATGGTACTCCCTGGGGTAAAAAAAAGTGAAGTCAGAAGGGTGATGAGTCATCCGCAAGCACTGGCACAAGTTGACAACTACCTTAGGAATAGCTTGCCAGGCGCAACCAAGGAAGCTGTCGATGACACAGCTGGCGCTGCTCAGACGATAGCTCAACAGGGCTGGAGGTGACCAACCCCCGCCCCCCCTCCCCCCCCCCTTTGTTGAGGCAGATTGCTTCGCTTGGTCAATGGTGTTCAGCTACGTGTGCACTCAAGAACAAGGCTGTGCTGAACGCATTCCTGGGCTTTAAAAACAGCCATGCTGTGAGCATTGTGTGCTTGACTGTGCTGCCTGCTTGTCATGCTCACCTCGCTTTGTCGCGTGATGCGTGTGTGCGTGGACTTGCGCAAATAAAGCATTGAGCAACATGGGTGTGCACATACTTGATCTGTATATTTCTGTCAAAGTTTGTCTGACAGTTCTTCTTGATGAGAAGCACAGCATGTCACCTCCCTGACCAACATTCACAGTAAATAAAAAATCTGCTGTTGTGTCGTATGAACCTTCAAGATGCCTGCTGCAGGGATGCAGCTGCGGTAGCTAGCCGTAGAGCAGCTGAGCTTTACGGCCTAGAAATTCTCGAAGATGGCATACAGGACATGGAAAACAACATCACACGCTTCATTCAGCTATCCCGAGACCCCTTGGTCTCAACACAACCAGAAGCTGGCCTGTGCAAAACCTCCATTGTGTTTGCCCCAAAGCAACTGGGGCCTGGTCAGCTGTTCAGAGCCCTTTCTGTGTTTGCTCTGCGGGACATTGACATGTCAAAGATTGAATCGCGGCCAATGAGGGATAACCCTATTGTATCATCAGATACCCAGGCAAAGAAATACAACTACCTGTTCTACATTGATTTTGTGGGCACATTGGCAGACCAAAAGTGTCAGAATGCTCTGCGGCATCTGCAAGAGATTGCAAGTTTCATGAGAGTCCTTGGCAGTTATCCCATGGACAAGGAATTTCAGAAACCGCCTGAAGTATAGTGTAGCAGGCACTCCTTGATGCATTTTGTCCGGTTAAGAGTGTGTAAATAATGCACGACTGTGTATTGGCATAATCAGACAAGGGCCAAAATTTCTACAAAAAGCAACATTGGAAGTTTGGCAGATTGTGATTTGTTTTGGAAACCTGATTTTGCCAACTAAACGCAGGTTGCCTATGTGCAGGCATGCTTGATTCATCTTGTTCAACCGTGATGGTGTCCTTGCAGTCAAGCACCTGTATAAGGCTGCCACAGTGGCTCCCATGTTGACTGTGAATGGCCTTATACAGCTCAACAGGCTATTTGGAGGGCCACTTGATTGGTCATGTCAAAACGTCAGTAGCAAATTTGACAACACGTCCGTCATGTTTGCATAGTCCAGGTCAAGTCAATAGCTCTTTGCATGCAATGTTTGTGAACATGAGATGGGACTCAAGTGAGAAATGTTGGCAGCAGAGGGGGTGGGGAGGGGGGACTGAACCACACTTCTGTCATTTGGCTGATGAGCAGATCCCAAGTGTTGAACTACTTCACTTTACTGAGGTATGCATCCGTGCGTGTGTCAACCATGATTTTCTGTCCCTGAGCAATAAATAAAGGTACCTGCACAGCACATGCCCCACCTTAGTATCAGCTGTGCAACACCTTTTCTGTGGAGTCTCAGCTGCAAAGCAAAAGACTCAGGTGGCTTGGTCATACTTTCAGGATGTCCAATGACAGATTGCCAAAGAAGCTTTTGTTTGGTGAAGTCAAGCGGCTTCGCCCACCTGGTCGCCCTAGATCTAGTTTCAATGATGTTGCGTTATGTGACTGTCAAAACTGCCAGATTAGTAGGCTGTATAGGGATACACAGAACAGGATACTCTGGAGAGACAAGACTTGCCCCGCACGTACCTAGCTCATCATGAGCTAGAACGCGTTAAAAATTATTACTGCTATTATTAGTATCAGCTGTCCATATGCAGGCGGAGCAACATTTACTAGTGTCTGTGAAGCCACATGGTGTGCCAATGCTGTGGCTTGTGCTTGCCTGGCTGCATTTATCAGGACTGAGTGCTTGCTCCTAGTGAACACAGTGAACACAATAGTGTGTGACAAATTTTGGTGCATCACAAACAGCTAAGAAAGCTTGCATACTGAGTAGTATGATGAATCAATGAGCAGAGGGCCAGCAGCAGCACACCTGAATGACAGCTCCTGTCTCCAGGGTAGCTGCCTTTGTACCACCGGACACTGTGTTGCCTTTCACCCCAGGAGCCGTCTCAGTCACTTCTAGCGTTAATTGATTTGGAACGTCGACGCTGATGACCTGCATGTAATGGGCAACTTTGCTACTATGGCCGGTCCTTGGAGGTCTCGTGGTGATTTGGATGCTGCAATCAGGCTATGCCAGGATTACCACAGTTATTGCACTGCTGGCCGGCCTGATTGTGCAAAAGCAAGAAGACTCACTACATTGTTGCATTGCTGCCCTCTGGCACGCAAATGAAGCTTGGCACTCATGCAGGCGCATGCATGATGACACGGCAGAGCTTGAATCTCTCACCTTGTCGTTCCAGACAATGAGAGCAACCTGCAAGCCCTCTTTCATGTACTTGGCCCAGGTCTCATCCCTTACTAATCTAGTTTCCTCATATGTATTCATGTCCATAAACACATACTGCATATGCATCATACGTCATACTTGCTTGCACAAAGCTGCTTGTGTCTGAAAGCGTGACCATGATTGAGTAACATACATATTTTGTCATCCGCTCATGCTGCATACACAGCACTTTTACCAAGAAGCAATGCAAGATGCTGCATGCAGCAGTGGGCTGACCTCAGCGCCATCGGCGTATGTAAACTGGCTGTCCTTCTTTTCAACTGTGGCAGATGCAACCGTCTCTCCAGCTCGAAATGTTTTGTCTATTGTATTGCTTGTAATAGAGTTTTTTAGCTTTGTTCGCACAAAGGCAGCGCCTTTACCAGGTTTCACATGCAAGTGTTCTGCAAGACAGAGGAACGTGCCAGGCGCTACATGCCAGGTTCATAATTGGACTGTATTGTTCTGAGCTGCGTGACAATAGCAGTGGCTGGCAAATTTACCCATGACTCGATATGGAGCACCATCCATTTCTATCATTGTGCCAGGCCGAAAGTCATTGGACGAGATGTTTCCCGCAGCTCGTGTCTGACATACTCCCCTCCGATGCTGTATCTGCAGCAGCCTGAATGTGTCATGGACAGCAGGCATGCACCTCACTGCGGGCCAGCCTTGAGGGCAGGAAATTGCAAACTTACTCTCAGCGGCCGTCTGGCAAACAATGCTTGTCCTCCTATATGATGGCAGCTACTACAGTGGCTAGAACAGCAGCACAGAGAAGTCAAAGTCAAACGTTGTGGGCAGAAACAGCTGCAGAAGACCGCCAATGAACTCACCTGGGCGGCAAAGTGGTCCGTCCGGACACTGGCATCGTGGTCTGCGACATCGTCACAAACCTATAACAGCCTGTTATTAACAGGTGCTGACATGTATGCTTTGACCGCTTTCAGGCTGAGCACTGACGAGATCAACCGCCCCTGCATAATCCTGTGACTAAGCCATCTAGCCCTATTTGCAGGGCGTTCTGCCGTTTCGATATTCAAACGTAGCTAGGACAATGAATGCAGACTTGCGCACAACGCACAACTTGAAAGCACTGATTGTTATGCCGCCATCATTTACCTAGTGCCCTGTATTTAGACTGTATGCACGGGCGGCAGCGACTGCGTTGCAGTACGGTCTGTAGGGACTTCCGTGTGGGCTGAGCACAATGAGCTTTATCGTTCGCCTGTTAAGCTATTGAGAGTGCTGCCAGCAGTTGCAGTTGGTCACGCTTCAATGGCTTGGTATTGCAGCCTTATCTGCTCATTGCACTATTGATTGCTCTGCTAGGTAGGCGTAAGTGATGAGCACACATCACCAGGAAGAGTAATCGAGCAATCTCTTTCAAACAAGCCTCTCGACCTATTTTTCCAACAGCACTGGCAGCTCACCTTCGTGCAGGAGGCGGCATATTCAACTTTTTCTCTCGCTACAGGACGCCGGAGATTGTGCTTGCTGAGTACTTCTTGCAGGTGCCATGGGCTTGCTGGTTGCTTGGCGGAGGCTGCTGCGGCATTGCTTTTGCACTTTGTCTTTTTGCTTGTGGCTTTTACACTGACACAGAGATGAAAGCTTTTAACAGAAGTTCAGTGACTTTTCATCGGACTGTAAGGAAAGAGAAGAGACCAGTAGCAGCTGTTGATCACCATTACCACTCGCAGAGAAAGTGCATCCTTGCTTTTGCCATTGCTGTCCATGTATGGCTGCTGTAGAGCATAGCTACAAGTGTGCACATGCCTGTGTGGCCAGTGTCTCAGTGGCTCAAGCTAGGGGTATCTTGCTGTGTACTTTACTCCCTGTGGAAGCCTGCCAACAATCCAGCTGATTGGCAGTTGGTCCCTCAGGCCAAGCTTGCCTTGGAGGAAAAACAAAGAATAGCCAAGCCTGCTCTGTGACATTAATTTGCATTCTGTACCATGCGTACCGTGCATGCTACGTACAAGGACCATGTTGAGAGTCTCTTGCCATGAAAGCTGGATTTCCAGGACTATTTTTTTGTCTGTGTGTACATGCCTTGACTGTTCCACACCAGCTGCACTGAGACTGGTTGTATCCTTTCCAACTTCATTTGCTTGAGTGCTGGTACTGTTTGTGTACCTTACTGCTGTAATGATTCCAGCAAAGTCATTGCTGATCAGTAGCGTTTGAGCACGTGCATCCTATTGTATTTCCACATTCATCTCAGGCTGCAAGTCTGCATCTGTGCAAACTTCTGTACTGCTGTTTCTCCGTGCAAGATGTCAGAGTGCAACAGATGCTGATTGTGGCAGCTTTGCGTTGCAATTGCTGTATACTGGAATTGCAATGTTACAACTCATCATTCTCTGCCTCTGGTGCTGCCTCAGGAGGCGCAACAGGTGCTGAGCTGAAGGTCACATGAAATGTAGTAATGGTATCTGGAGGCAAATCATATTGCAGCAAGCCATCTGTAGACAGCAGCACATATTCCAGCTGAGCAAAGTTCTCAGTAGCACTAGTCCTGTACACCACCACATAAACAGGCAATGCAATTGTACCAAAGCTCCAGTTGACTGTGATGTCATATAGTCCAGTGTTGGTGCTGACAACAGCTGTTTGTACACTGCTGTCGTCATTTTGATACATTGCTGCCAGCGTCCATTCATCTTCGTCTGTGTCCAGAATAGTCCAGCCATTTTTGATGAATTTGCTGTACTGCAACACACACACACACACACACCTTCTACTGTCAGAGTCTCTGCTCGCAATACTTGCAATGGCACCTGCACAACGTCCACGGTACCAGACACGTGACCATCTCCTGAGCACGACAATTATTATGTCACGCAGATATGCAAAGCTTTGCTGCTCAACAGGTCGTGGAAGTCTAACAGGTCGCTGTACCTGCATCATGGTGTAGTATTGCTTGCTGAACCGAATGGGCACATTTGGCCAAGGGACATCTTGTGGGCTGTTGTCACCAAAGGGCATCTGCAACAAGCCCCAGTTGGATCCGCCGCCATCTCTGTTTTCCACTGCCTGATCAAGGCAAGACCAGTCACTGTCCAGAACCAATGCTGCCATGCACCGGCAACGGACAGAAGCATCTGATGTCACACACACACGAGCGCATGTTCCTCAACATACTGGCCTGAGGAAATGTACTGGTCTACCTCACCAGGTGACTTGTGGCTGCCTGCTGTGTGCAAGCCCAGCTTCACAATGCAAAGCCTTTGATGCCATGCGCGTGTGTGCACAATATCATGGAAGTGCCTGCTACAGCTTGCAGTAGCCCAAGGTGAGATTGCCAGAGAAGGTGTGGTGGTATTGGGCTCACAATCATCAAAAACCAGCCTCTCTACATGATGCATTGTGCCTCATTGCGGCAGAATCTGGAGGTGCTCACAAGAAGTAACCTGCTTCACCAACGTCAAGCCAAACCCCAGCGCAAAGACTTGTTCTGAGTACAAGCAGAATGGACAACAGCTGTTCCCTGCTGGGGGGCAAGAGCATGATGCAGCAAGCCTGCCGGGAGTCCTGGACCACCACAATGGCTACCATACACAATACGCAAAGACAGGAATTGTTCAAGAACTGGCTTCTGACCTGCCAATACACCCAGCCCTGAACGCCACCATCCTTCAAATCGCTCAAGATCTGCAGGCACAAATGCATCAACAATGTCAGCTACATTTGTGCAATACCAAATACGAAGTCATGAAGGCAAAAAAGGTCATGACGCTGCCTGCTATAGTTGAGCTCAGGCCGAGTCATATGTCAGAGAAGCTTTGCAAACAGCAAAAGTCAATGCATGCAATACGATTGCTTCAGGCTGTTTGCTGCAGCAACACTCAAAGTGCTGTTAAGCACACATGCTGACATGTCCTGCTTACAGCATGTTGTTCTTCAGCATGGCCACACACCTGAGTTGACAATGTCAAGCCAGACCTGATGTCGGCATAATCAAAGTCACCATTGGCATATTCTGACATCCACAGCCGCTTTCCAGCATTTCCTGCCAGGTTTCTTATCCCTTGCTGTCCCAAGACTACAGCGTAACTCAGCGCGGTGCAAGATGAGTGGTGCGACAGTGCCACACAGCACGGACTTGCCGTGCATACATCACTGTTTATGCATGGCTGCAAAAAGTGATGTGCACAAGGTCAAGGAGGGCATGGGTGTCGTGTATCAACCTGAGACAGAGTTTTGCAAAGAGCCACCACTGTGAATCATGGCAAAACCTAAGCATGCAGATGCTGAGTATGAAAGTCATGCCCACGTGCTGAGCCCTGCCAACAAAACCAACAAAACCAAAGAGCAGGATGCAGCTGACACTGCATACCATGGTAGCCGTGTGTATTGATCTGGCTGATCACATCTAGTGTCTTGCCATACTGCAAGAAGGTATCAATAGCCCATTCATACTGATACTCATCGGATGCACTGATGCCTGTCTCGGGGGAGAGCTCTTTCTCATCTAGACTAGCTGCCAGTTTCTGCAACAGGTGAGCCACATCTGAGCAAGCCTTGTGTCAGGTGAGGGGGCTGGGGCAGACACATAGGCTTGAGCGCATGCACGCCCACGCCACACCAACAAACAGCCATGTGTAACACTAAAGGGCGCTGGTCCTGATAGTGAGACATAACAGGGAAAGCATGCTGGATTGTGGGCACTGAAGGCGTATGCAGCCATTTTGTTACTGCTCAGAGCTTTCATATGCACCGGTGTATGTGTGTGGCAAGATTGCAGGAGCTGTGGATTCTGACCTGACCCCAAATGCATGCCTCAGACAGCCAACCAATTCCTATATTTCAATGTTGTGCCAAGCAGGATGATGAGATGAGCCTCAGACAGACACAAGCACTGAGACAGCGCCAAAAGCCATCACCCTTTCCTAACTAGAACCCTATCAAAGACAGTACCTGGACTCACAGACAGACATGGAGGGTTTGACCATCTTGTATGTTTACCTGCAGAACAATATCTTGAGTAGAAGGGTCATAATGACAGCCCTCCTGGTCATTCCCAGCATGCCAGTTCCAGGAGAAAGGCTCATTGAAAGGCTCCACAGTCCGAAATGTGAAATTCATCTCATGGCGGTAGTACCCCACCACCTCTGTGAGGTAGTCCACGAATGCATCGTAGTTCTCAGGTGCCAGGTTGTCCTTGTGGCCATCTACATTCCCACTGCACAAGATCCACACTGTTGTTATGAAGGTTGGGATCAAGACATCCCTGCTGTTGCAGACCTGGTTGTACATTGTGGAGCTTGGCTGAAATTGGTCAGATGAAATCTTATGCTGGCGTTGTTACCCAAAGCAACAAACTGTTATGACATTGATGGGTGTGTATGCCTTGTCACACATTCCACAGTTTGGATCTTGCCACATTACTCATATACATGACGTGCCATAGCCACCGATACACCAGCAAGGTACTCAGCTCACACAGGTGGATAGCTTGGTTGTGTACTTCGCATGCATAATGGAAGTTTTACAGTAGGCAGTACACCTGCAAACCTTGGGCTTGCACTCATAGCATGTTGCATGGCGCAGTATGCTGCACGCTACAGAGTCTGATGCAGTACCTTGGGTCACCAGAGACGGTCATGAACCATGGTGGCGAATTGGCAAATGCCTCAAAGATCAAGGCTCCCCTGTCACGAGCAGCAAACATCACTGATGCCTGCTTGTAGTCCTGCAGTTCAGCAATCATCTCAGCTGCCCAAAATCTGCAAATGACTAGGTCTCACCAGATGCTTCTACAGACAATGATGTTGTCATATGAGCTGCTGCTATGTGTTGCTCACCAACGTCCAATTGTACGTGCCATTTGGGAGCAGCAAGCTTGGAACAGCACCTCCAGGGCGCATGTTATTGATTGCAGCAGGGTCAGTGTTGCTTGCACCGATGTTGTATCTGACAATCTCAAGACCAAGGCCAACATCATGATCAAACAACAGGTCGGCTACCAAGTCCTGCTGTGATTCTGCAAAGAAGGTACACGTTTTGAGTGTTTCAACCACTTAGCTGTACTCTTGCCAAGCTGTTCATCCAAACCTTCAAGCATGCCAACATACTCCGCAAACCAAGCCAAGGAGGTGCCCCAACCCTCGAAATTCTGTGCAGGGTTGTCCATGCTAATAGGCAGAGGCCCTGCAACTGTGGTTTCCTGTACGTCGTTTACGATGATCACAGTCTGAGCTGCCACCAGCATCATTCGCATGAGTTGTATCTCCCTCTCCTTTTTATGGTCGACCATTGTCAAAGCAAAGAACACCAATCCGGCTCTAGCGATCGCCGAGCGCTACGGTTTGCCGCAACGATCGCGTGGGATTCTATCTGAGAAAGTGTTCAAAATGCAAATTCCGCAAACTACTCAGCATATCTTCCGGATCAATGGCCTTGGTATCTGTGCATACACCAGATGCTTTTCTGTCGTCCCGATAGCCCTTACAGTCCGATTGCTCCAGTCATAAGTTGCAGGCTTGCTCCATGTGACTCATGTTTAGTCAACAGCGTTGACTTGCTATCGCCGTAACGTGTTACGGCTATGCCGTAACATGTGCCAGTCATCGCATGCGCAATGACTGCCTGATGTGAGGCACAGCTCATGCTGGAATGCACCAGCCTGTGTTGTCACGTTGCTAGCATACACACACAAGTCAACTGGTGGACTTGGTTTCACCCCTAGTGGGACAGACAGAAATAAAATTCCCAAAGCATGAAATTTTGTTACAAGGACACATCTCTCATTCATGATGTTCACCCCAAATTTAGTGGAGTCACACAACAAAAAATCCCCCAAGCCAAATTTGGCCAAAACAGCACTTTTGAACAAAATCTCATCCAGACACAACAACATGTCCCCAACATGATTTGCTGATTTGTAAAGCACACAAAGTATGCTGTCAAGCAGCAACTTGGTGGGCCGCGCGATGCATTGCTATGCATTTCGGAGGCTATGTTTACAGTGTCGTTGAGTGAAGGTGCTGACAGATCCACAGCAGCACCTTGACAGTAGCATACAAGCGGTCAGGCTGCATATAGTTCCGCTGCTTGACCACGTCACTCAGCCATGCATAGTCCAAGGATATCCTTGCCCACGTCTTGTGTCTGTGATAGCCTTGCCAAAACTGTAGCCGAGCCTCCTGTAGTGCGGGCAAGTTAGCTTCAATCTGCCTTTACCAGCACGTATGCCAAAGGATCTGCGCTGCGGTTGTTGCAGCCTAAGGGTGCTGGAGCTTCACAGCTCTGGGCGTCAAAGCCAAAGAGAATGCCTGGCAAGAGGGGATGCCTTGTGTCGTTTGGTCGCAGAAAAGCTTGCGACCTAAAGCAATTGGCATGGGGGCCTCAACAACTTTCAGTCCTCTGATCCTTTGAGGGTCAGGGTCAATGCATTACATAATTCTGGAACCCTAAAATGCTCTTCCTATTCATGTGCAGAAACAACATTTGAGAGATTTTTTTTTGGGCCCTCACATCACACCAATTTGCATTTCACACCTCCAATATTTTGACATGTTTTCGGACCTAGGTCATGACCTAGTCACTCAACCACACATTCAAGGATACAATCTTTCAAGCAGAAATCACATGTGCAAAGACGTCCTTTCATGCACAAGCTTTCATTCACACAATGTCAATTAACGTTTGAAAGCACAGCAAGAGATTCAAAACTTTGCCTGAGCTACAATTCATTGGGAGATTTGATTCATTGCTGAGAGCTCTCGAGAAGCAACAATGTCTTAGGATAGCATCCTAGGACCGAGGCTAGAGGCCTCAGTCTCACCACACTACGGGGCAGGCACCCCTTGTAGACTTTGCCATGCCTCCTTGAAGGTAGCAAAGCTAGCATTGCATGCAAACAGGACATGGTGCAGCTGCGACACTGCCTGACTTGCCAATGGTAGTGCTGCTTCTGCATCAAATGACACCTGCAACACCAACCAAACGCATCTGATGCCACCTACAATGCATTGGTCTGAGTGTCCTCAAAGCTTAGCTTTTGCTGGGAAGCTTGTTAACAATACATTGTCACTGGGTCCATCAGCACACTGACCAACATGCAGATGCCGGTGTGACTTTGACTGCATGAGCAGCTCAGGTCAAGCTTGCCTGGAGCTTGTTTTCAATCTGTTGCCCAGCCAGTCTAGCCTTGCTGACAATGTCTGCCTCAATGCCAGCCAGCCTTGCCACCTGTAGCAGAATTGTGTTGAGGCTGCAGACACACACTGATGGACAAGATCAACTGTAAGCTTTGTGCATCATCAATGCATGACAGGACACCAGCAAGATCGGTGTGGCAATGACACCCTGCCAAAGCAAGCAATCTGCTCTGTGATAAAAATGAGCAGCCAAACAAAGCTGCTCTACAGAACAAATATTGCTGAGCCTGTCTGAGATGGCAAAATATCAAGAAACTCAAGCAGAATCAAGCAGGCCCAGACCTGGAGACCATAGCTCTTTGGAGCTGCGCCTCTGCACAACTTGTACAGGAAGACAAGACCATCATCCTGCTCACTGCCCTGTTCCCCTGCACAGACCACACAATCCAATCAGGGCCAACTATATACAGTAACTACAGATATGACTACACATACTCAGAATTGATATATGTTTGCTCATGCATGCTTTCAGGGCACAACGTTCAAGTGTGGCTGCCCTAGCTGAGGCTTAGCCCAGTGAGGATAAAAGCAGCTATGACTTCAGACATGAGGTATGTGTGAGTTTGCAGTTCCTTTGACAAAACAGCATGGTGCTGGTTGACGCCAGACATTGCTGCAACGGCAGATAACAGATGTGTCTGCTGACAAGATCAGTGCTTCCTCACAACAATGAACAGTGTGCTTGGTGTGCATGCATCTGGATCTGCTTTGCTGCAGATACAGCAGTCATCTGTAGTGTAACAGTACAAATGTCATGATGCATACAGTTATATATGTATGGTAGGAAAAGAGCATATGGTACGCATGCGGGACCTGTCATTGGTTTTGCAGACGTCACAACTGCAGCAGAGGCATTGCATGTGTAGCAAATCCTACACATCAGCAGTGCACAGGATGACACCCTTGCGCAAGCTGCCATTGATGCAGCTGCCGTTACCTGAGCTGCCAACCAGTGCAGCCATGTGACCAAGGCTGACCCTGGGGTTAGAGGAGAACTCAGCGGTGAGAGGATGGTAGTGGGTGGCAAAGAGGAGCCTGCAGTCCACCTTGCTGCTGATGTGCTTCAATACAGCATGGGCAATGGCATAGCCATCAAAGGTGCTGGTGCCACGACCGAGCTCATCCAGAACCACCAGACTGTCTTGTGTGGCATGCTGCAGTCCGTCATTCACAAGTGCATTGATAACATGTTTTCTCAGCAGACTTTGGTTTTGAGCTAGGACAGCTTGTTGACAAAGCTAAACCAAGCGAGCCTTGTATAACAACAGGACATAAGTTTTGTAACAATCTCATGCAGTAAGTATACAAATAATATAGTCAATGCACCCAAATGTTGATGAACATGCACAATGCACTTGCTTCTTCTTTAGTTGGCAGACCAGAGACTCCTTCAAGCATGTGACCCATGTCACAAGTCTTAGAGACACATGGCCCCAATCATGTCAAAAACCGTAAGGGCACATGGCCCCAATCATGCTACACACACACACACACATACACACAAGAAGTGGGAAGCATACTGTATGTGAGAAACCCACCTGCAGAATGGATGCAGTCTCTGAGCATTCCACCATGAAGGTAGACTCGCCAGCCATGATGCGGTCAGATGCACCCAGCCTGGTGAAAATCCTATCAGCCACTGATATTGTGCAGGACTCAGCTGGCACGCAGCACCCCACTTGAGCAAGGACCACTGCTAGGCATGTCGCCCTGAGCAGTGTGCTTTTGCCGCCCATGTTTGGTCCAGTCAGCAGCAGTGCCCTTGCTAGCCTGAGCCCGCACCCACAAGGAGCCTGAGCTGAACTCAGTACATCATCAGCCATCGACTGGTGCAATGCAATCAGGCATAGTTGCAGTCACAACATCCATGACCAGCAGGGCACCAATTGAGCAATTGTTGTTGCTATGTTTCACTACTATTTTTCTTATTGTTATGTGGTTATGTGGTTAAGGTATTGAGGCAGACAATTAGCTATATCAGGCAGCAAAACACACTCAGCACAATGCTTTGTCAGACAAGCTGGGAATGGTTGAGACAGACTGTACACAGGTCATGTCATTTGGACAGCTGATATGGCTCACCCATCCTGCTGCTGGGACCCCAAGGCAAGATCATTGGGGACGACTGCATCCCCAGCAACTCTTGAAACAGCACATGGGTGCCACAGACCCTTGATGTCCATGACAGCCTTGCCACCAGCACCTGAGCCTGCATAAGCCAGTATACACCTGTTGGATGGTCCAACTTAAGTGAATGCACTTGAATGATTAAGAGCCCTGGTCGCATGCAGGTTGCTACGGATTGCTGTTGAGCATCATGGGTGAAGACTGACACAGGCAGTGTTGCAGACAGACATCTGTTCTGCTGCGCATCATGCAGACCTGTGCCTGCCAGTAAAAAAGCCTTGCTCATGCAGTGGGAACACACCACAAGACTTCATCTACAGCTCCAACTCACCATCAGTAGGGGCATCTGCTGTGGTACATGCAGGGAAGCACAACCACATTCTAAATCTGTGACAGATATTCAGACTGTGTTGGGCGAATGAGCAAGCAATCTAGCTTCATGAGCAAGCAAGCTAGCTTCATGAGCAAGCAAGCTAGCTTCATGAGCAGGCAAGCTAGCTTCATGAGCAAGCAATCTAGCTTTATGAGTAAGCAATTTAGTTTTGTGAGGAAGCTAGATTGCTCATGCAGGAAGTGATGTAGCTTTACCTGGAGGGAGTAGGTCAGGGCGACAGGTGGCACCCAGTTGGGACTGGGAGAAAGAAGCAAAGCTTGCCAGCACATCCATGCAGGACACTGCACTCTGCATTGCAAGGCCAAGAGTTGACAAGTCAATGGTTGAGCAGATTGTATGCCTCCACAAGCAAGAAGAATGGGAGGCAGGCTCAGCTGTGACAGGACAGCACTGCTGTGAGAACCAAATGCATTGCTGAGCTCAGGGGGTTGGTGGGGACTGGGGGGGGGGGGTGGGGGGGGGGGTTCCTATGGGCAAATTTTTGCATGGAGACATGCCCAAGCATTGGCCTTTCTTTGAAATCGAGCATTCTCTTCATATTAAAAGCTCATGACAACCACCATCGAAGGCATGTATACTCTGTTGCAATTGCTTGCAGGAATACAGACAGGTTTGATGACATGACTTAGTCATGAAATGCTGACCTCCAAGGTTTCCCAGGTGTCTGAATGTGCATTGAAGCTTTCCAGCAGCTGAGTGGTAACAATGATGTCCTGCTTGAGCGGACTGGCTTCTGAATCTGGATCACTGCCTGTTACAGAGAGAGATGGGTTCTGGGAAGCCAGCTGTGGCTGTGTTGATGGACATGCTGCAGCAGCTGCCTTCCTTTTGCCTTTCTGCAGCAGACATCAGACATCGCTCTAACACTGCATTGTGAGGACAGCTGAACTCTCTCTCTCTCTCTGAATGCAACAGCCGCTCACACAAGACCCAGTGGGACTGTGCACTTGCACACCCAGCCCAGGAATGCCATGGACAACGACTCTTGATTGAGTGCTTGATACAAACAGCTTAGATGCACATCAGCTTGCGATTGAGCCCACTTCCGGTCAGACTATGCTGCTGGGTTCCTGACCTATCCACTACTATTGGCTACTGCTCTCTATCAGTCTAGCAAAATCGGTCTTGCTTGAGCAATGTTAGTCTAGCAAGGTCGCTCTGGCAGTTGAGACCAGAGGCCATATCATCACAGACGACCATAGCTGTTCTCAGGCACCAGAACTAACAAAAGTTACTGGAAAAACCAACCCCATGCAGGTAAATAATGAAAATTGATTGCAGGTTTGGTGAACATGCAAGGCAGAGTACCAGCTCACCTTTGCTGTGGGTTCAGGATATGTTAGGGAGCTCTCAATGGCCTCAATAGTTTGCATGGGTAGACTGCTCTGCTCAGGAACAGCAGCAGCTGCCTGTATCAGAAGGTTACACTGGACAGGGCCACCGTTCTGGTCGTCTCCTCCAGACATGAGGGTGTTTAGCGCAGTCATGGCTGACTTGACTGCCGTTGCAGCGCCAGCCAGAGCTGATAACCTCCTGCAGGCATGACAACAGACATGAGCCACACAGGAGTAGATGTTTGCTCAAGGTGATAGTAGCCATGGCTGCTGTGCTGCAGACTGCTCATGTACTGGTGATACTAAAGGTGCCGATCTGAGCGTCTAATTTGGTAGGAGAGAAGCAGGCATGGAATGCCTTTTTGCAAATCCTGAGTGCAGTTTGTCAGTGCAGCAGTGCATGTGTTGAGGTGGTAGTCTTTGACCTATGAACAGTCAAATTGCCAGTGTACATGTTCTTCAGGCTTCAGTACGCTTCAACAGGTCAGGCTGCTCTCATTGCAAAGCAATCCTACCTGTTCTGTGCATTTCTGACAGCCCAGTCTGGTAGGCCCTGCACAGGAGGGGCAGCTGAGTTCCTGGCCCTGCCCAAAGCCCTTTCCAGATCGGGCATGCCTTTCAGCAGCCGCCGCAAAGGGCCAATCAGCGCCTCACGACTGGCAATCTCATCCACAGCATCCAGGCGGTCATTAATGTCTGGAATGCTGCGCAAGGGCCTGCACAGCCACTGTCGCAGCAGCCTGCTGCCACCTGCATGGTACACACATACACACAGTCAATTACCCATATACTGTGACAGCATGCAGAATACAAAACATTTCCCTGTGGAGCTGCTGTTCTTGGTGGCACTCTGCTTGTGGACGCAAGCACAGCACGGGAGATGCCAGCATGCTTCGGGACCTTCACGTGCAGCACAGGCAACCTTTGGACTGTTCTGTCCTATTGCGTCGGTGTTACAGCAACAAACTAAAGCAATGGCGCCTTGCTGCACTTGCGCCCCACAGAGAGTGCCCCACAGAAATCGCAAGCTCTGCAAGCAGAGAGTCTTAGCAGAGAGTCTAAGCAGAGACTGCAAACAAAGACTGCAAGCAGGGACTGCAGCAGAGACTCTGAGCAGAGACTGCAAATAGGGACTGCATGAAAAGGGGCAGTGGTGCAGACAGGCGCTGCACTTGGCTCACCTGGGCTAGCGCATGTGTCCAGTGCTGCTAGGAGGGAGCCTTCAGCATCCCCACCACTGCCTTCCAGAAGCTCCAAGTTAGCCAATGTGGGCCCATCCAGGCAAAGGGCAGCTGCGTACAGGTCGTAAGGCACCACCAGCTGGGCACCTGCAAATCAACATTGCATCTGAAGCCATTGTGACAAAATCATGGAGTTCATCATGAGAATGCTGACCATTTGACAACACGCTTGGGTCAATTGAACCGCCTGGCGGCATCAATTTCTCTTTTGTCTCTCTGAGCCTGTGACGTCATGCTTGGGCTGGCAAAAACCAAAGAACAACAACATGCGGCTTCCACAAATTGCCAACAGCCTGCCAGAGGTAAGCTGCATTGTGACAGGATTAGGCAGCGTGATCAGAGTGAGATTATGTCAGGGCAGACTGCTGAGGCATGGCTTGCACCTGTTGCCAACTCCTGATCAGCCTTCATGCGCTTCAGATATGCGCATAACGCTGACAAAGCAGCGTAAGCTGGAGCTGGGGCATGCTGGTTCAGCCCTGGGGGCAGCTGCAGCTTCTTTAACCACCCCTGCAAGAAAGACAAAAAGGTTATTGTCTGCAGTAAGTTTGGAACAGAGTCCAAGTCTACTACTGATGCAATTGCAGACCATCTATGCTGGACGCTGGCAGTCACTCTGTTACAAGCTTGTCTTGCAGGTGAGTCACAATGTGTCATGCCACTAAGCATGAACTCCAGCCTTTAGCGTCGTCCCAGGCACATCAGTGGCAGGTTTTGCTCAGGATTCATATCTGTTCAGCAATTCCATAGGAACGAGTGCCTGCCAAGACATGCATGCTGACTCAGCATGCTGTCTTAGAGCCTACACTAGTGCATGCACAATAATGCTGAGAGAAGTCAACAAAGGCAGCAGAAAGGAAACACCTGCTGGGTCAAGGTCTGCAGGGTGCAGGCAGCGTCTGGGAACTCTGTACCAGCTTCCACATAGGACAGCTGAAGAGGAACGGGAGGCTGGGCCAGCAGGCGGGCTGTAGCAGCAGACAAGCCCCCTTTGGTCGTCAGAACCTCCCTTGGTGCTACCTGTCATGAATGCAAATTACGTTTAGCCGACCGCAAATTATCAACAGGAATCATGTCGATGGGCCTCGCCAGTACAGCGGCTTGCCTATCTTGCCAGGCACGCAGCATCACGCTTGTATTTAGCAGGATAATGATCCCAAAGCACAGCTCGTGCCACCTGGCTTTCTTCAATACTGACACATTGTATGTGTACATATGTTGCCTGACAAATAGTGCATCAGATTAAGCCATCAGTGGGCAAGAAAATCACATCTGGTGCTTTGCACTGCACACAGGACATTGAGTTTGTGCAGATGCACTCACTTTGTAACTAAGTGGTCAATGGTGCACACCATTTGCTGCCTGAAATGACCACTGTTAGGCTTGCGAACAACCAGGAGCAACAGGATGGCTGGCATTTCTCACCTGAGTCAGGATGGCTCCCAGATTTGCCCTGGCAGCATCATCAGTGGCTGTGCCCACAAAGAAGCGTCCAGCAGCAGCGTCCAGGAATGCAAAGCCAAAGTGGGCCCTGCTGCGCTGACTGGACATCTGCTGAGTCATGGGTGAGTCAGCTGGAGTGTATGAGTCATCCAGCTCACAGATGGCCATGAGATGCACAGCGTCTACGCCAAGTGCACCTACATACAGAACGTATAATCTGCTTTCTGTGTACAATTTGCCACAGTGGTACAAAGCCTTGGAGGAAACTGTGTCCAAACACAGAGTCAAGTTGCTTCAACGCAAGCTACGTGACAAAACAGCTGCTGAAACAGCGCCATTTGCCACAGACTGTGTTCAATGGGTACTACAGCCGCAGCATGCAGTGAACGCTACCAAATCATGCTGCATGAGGGAGTGCATGGCTCATGAGGCTCATTGACAAGAGCCTTGGGGACAATCAGCCATGCACTGCTGACTTTGAAACTACACGAACCTCAGAGACAAGCAAACATACACTGCTGATACTGAGGCACTGTATTGCTCTGAATGCAGAACAGCAGAATCTGGTACCTGTGGCGGTGGCAGGGGTATGAATTCGGGTAAGCTGGCGCAGTATTTTTGCCTTAGGGCCCCGCCGTGCCTTAGCCTGTGCCGCTGTCTCGATCTGCTCCACCCTTCCGACCTGCAGGACAACAAAGATAGTCAAAACATGGGCCTAGCCAATAGGCATCAGGTGCTTGCGCCGCAAGTCAGCTCCCTCCAGACAGGCTTGTTCTGAGCATCACGAGTGACAAATGTAGTGGTCCCAATGCATGCAGCTTGTGTTATGTGCAAAGCCAACTGCTGCAGCACCCATGTTGCGTCTGCCGTCGTACTGTCCCACATGCAAGGTGGACAGGCTTGTTATGGCACAGAACAGGTCACAGGCCATAAGCTGAGCTGAAGTTGATGCAGGGACGTCCTGCAGACCGCTTCTGCATGTTGCAGTATGGATTGCAGAGGGCCATATGCAGACCACCTCTGCATGTTGCAGAATTGGACTACAAAGGGCCTTGTGCAGACTACTTCTGCATGTTGCAGTATGAAGTGCAAAGGGCCGTATGCAGACCACAGGGCCAAGCAGTTTATGCAGGCTTACCTTGTATCCTGCACCAGTCAGCTTGGCCACATTCTCATCAATTCTGGCTTCTGGACAGCCCACCTGCAAAAGTTGCATGTCCATTGATTTCCACATGTCTGTTGTGCTTCCTGGGTTGCGTCACCGGCAGCTGAACATGATTGTGAGCTCAATCATATGTGTCGGTGCAAGGGCAATGACATGCGTGAGCCAGAATGCTGCAATGACTGCCTGCATGC
>JAABUP010001217.1_pt1 | contig 54277 bp, 55 predicted proteins | sample 5559201 | NCBI WGS metagenome assembly JAABUP01 (sample SAMN10711887, study PRJNA513373) | rock metagenome | isolation source: Antarctica rocks | place: Antarctica | reverse complement strand
CCTCTACAGGCCTGGGTGTACCTATCTATCAATCAGTCAATCATTTAATCAATCAAACAATCAGTCAGTCAGTCAATCAATCAATCAATCAATCAATCAATCAATCAATCAATCAATCAATCAATCAGTCAATCAAGCAGTCAACCACAGCGCAACATGGACAGAAAGCAGCTGTGCTAGCATCAAGCAGCTGTGCTCGCAGCGTGCTTTGTGCTTTGCAGGAGGCTCTGACACGCATCTGCAATGGCACAGCTCACTACAGTGCTGCCCGGACCCTCAACAGCTCAGAGCAAACCCTGTTTGCAGCGGCAGCCAAAGCACAGTGTGATCTGGTAGTGCCATACGCTGTGAGCTGCTACCAGCGTATATACCCACAGAGCACATCCAAAGTGAATGTGGAGCAAGCTACCAAGGCGTTGCGGGAGGTGGTGCAAGCCTGGGACCAGGAGCAAGCCCAAAAGAAAGGTGAAGCGTTTATCTTCAAGCGCTCAGACACTTACCCCTACATTTCTCTTGTTTATGCTATTATGGTTTATTTCCAACACTCTATGTGCATATTGGTGTATGTTAGTCTACTTGAGTTGGCATGTCAGTGCTGACGCTGCGGCATCTTGCCATGTGGCATGCAAGGGGCATGGCTATATGCCAAGGGCGCTTGCCGTTGGCTGCTGCAGATGATGTCTGTTGCAGAGCCATTGCCAGGGCAGCGCCAACATCATGATCGGATTGCTTCATGAACACACATGTTTTACACATGTTTTATAATGTTGCTGCAGATCATCAGAATGCTCAGAAACAGAAAAAGGCTTTGCCAAGGCTGCCACCAAAGGTTGGGGCATCTCAAACGCAAGCAATTGCAGCAATTGATCAGCAAAGTAGCAATGGCGCTGGTGCTCCACAGCCTGGCTGAAATCAACGCTGTCAATGCAACTTGCTGACCCTGCTGGCAACAAATGAGAGATAGCAGTGTCAAAGTATAAGACACCAGCTTTGCTGACGATCGCTGCGGTCAAGCAGGCATCAGCTTCCTGCATAGATGAGATGCATCAACAAAGTCTCAAGTTTGCGCTCATGTGCAGGCATTAGCTTGTGAAGCTGGCAATGCCCACATGTTCCGATGATGCTATCGTCAATGCAAAAGAAAGATCTGCTGGGTCTTCAGAACATGCATTGTGCTACAATATAGCATCAACACATGCTGTGCTGCATTTGCATGCTAGATCTCCATTCAGTTACAGCCGGCTAGCATGCAGGCTCACACCAGATATTTACAATGGCAGATTGCCACATGTGGCTTGTTTTGAGTGCCTCTTGTCTTATAACAGTCTGATTAACCAGCTGTGCTAGGCAAGATGCAAGAGTGGGCAGGTTAGCAGTCATGAAGCTCATTGCAATCCCATCAGAGGTACGCTCTGTGTGTGCATGTTTTCAAGCAGACAGTATGAAAACACCTGTGTTGTACAGGAGCCAGCACACATGGCACCATACACTCGAGAGCTCTCTGTCTCTATCTTGTACATTAATGCCCAAGGTGGCTAAGATATCAGCATAGCTTTACAAAACTATTGCACAGGTCACTCTCGGAGTACAAGGCCTTGCACATCTCAAGATGTTTGTAACATCAGCCACAGTGCGGTGGTGAGACGATGAGATGAAAGCAGCAGCTTTGTGTACAAGCATCAAGTTCTCAGCTTTGCCTTGCTGCTTTCACAAAACTGAAAAGCTGCTCCCGATGCGGATTATACGGTGCATATCTGTACGCATGTTCCTTTTTGTTATATGCCATGATGGCAATTTTGCGTGCCAGAGATCCAGGAAGGTATGGCTTCTTGGGTGCAGCAAGTTGCAAGCAGCACAGCACTGTATGCAGCCGTGCAACATGCTGTGACCGCAACGCTCTGATCTTGGCAAGGTGAGTAGCTTTCAGCTGCTGCATCTCGTCCTGCTGAACTCGAGGCTTATTGCATTCTAGCAGACGGCGTAGTATGTCAAACCTGTTGTTTGATGGGCAGCCAACGGAATACATTGCCAGTGTCCTAGGAGTGTCACCCTAACAGCATGAACACACATGTCAGGGTAGACTGCACGCTGATTGCATCAGATCACCTCAACTTATGTCACCAGCATAGCAGCCATGGTCTACAGTGCAACCAGTATCAGGAAACTCACTGGAGCATCCTGGTGGTCAACATATGTATACCTTTAGCCAAAAGCATAACAATGTGATGTACAGCTGCAATGTGGCATGATGTTGTGAGCTTGCAGTGCAAGTTAGTATCAGCAGAAGGTGAGAGCACATATGCAGTGAGCAGAAGCCTATTGCTTACATCCTCATCCTCCAGAGATGGGTCTGCACCATGACGCAGCAGAAACTGCACCACCTGTAGCTGCCCATTGCCGCAAGCATAGTGGAGGGGAGTCATTTCCTGTACCAGAAAAGGCAGCTTGGACCATTTTGACACAAGAAGCCCGCAAGTGCAGCACAGCAGTGCTGAACAAGCTATGCAACATTTGCTAGCAAGTACTTGCTTGTGCAACTCAAGGGTTACTGGCTGCTCAAAGCCAGGAATCGACTTCTCCATGAGGTTTGCTGCAGCATGTATGATACAGTAAGGGTCGAACGATAACATATGCACAGCACCACAGCATGTGACATACGACACTGAGCTTGCTCTGCACACAACATGCATTTGCTCTTGTGCTGCTGGGAAAGAAACAGTATATGACTGATCGTACTTTGTCATCTCCCATGTTCACATGGGCTCCATGTGCCAACAGAGCCTTCACAACACCCAGATGCCCTGTCTGACAAGCCCTTGTCAGAGCTGTGCCATGCTGCAGTGCATGATTATAGTTCATCACTGCATCAGACTGCACGTGCTTCACAACAATACACAACTGTATGCAGCAAAACGAACAGTGTCCATGAGCTCTTCAGTCTACGACAATATGACACATCACGCTTTGCAATGACAATGGGTTTGTCATTGCAAGATTATGTGTTTTTGATGAGTAAGTGTGTGTCTTGCAGTAGCCAGTTGCTGGACAAGGAAGCAGACTGGCTTTGACATAGCATACATTCCACTGGCAGCCTCACGTAGTGAAACTGGTTGCAGTCAACTCCATATGCCAGTAGCTCATACACAATCTCTAAGTGGCCTTCCTCGGCAGCAAACAGGAGGGGCCAGCGGCGCTACACGACAGCAGCAGAATGTCGAGAAGATGATGTCAAGTTTTGCAATGGCCATACCATTGAGTTGCACACAGAATGTCACCAGACGGCAGCATAAAAAGCATTGAAACGAAGGCTTCAGGCACTGCACGAGGAAGCATGCAAATGCTGTCTGCTGCTTCACAATGCACAGTCAGCACATACATGCATGCAGATGGGTTTGTGTACACTTGCAGATGCTCTTGGCAACAAGCATGATTTGACTGGCACTGTAAATACAGTCATGGGATCAGCCTGACCTCACAATCCTGCCTGTTGAAGTCCGCGCCATATTTCAGCAACAGTCTGAGCATGTCTAAGTGACCGTGGTCACAGGCCAGGGTCAAGGCTGTGTGTTGCTGCGGCAGCAAAGAACCGTTCAAATGGTCATACTGTCAATGGGTTTGAAGATCAGCAACATATTTGAGCTAGCTTTGAGCCTAATTGTTTGCCCGTGATGCTGTAGCTGCCTGCTGAGGTTGACAGTTTGTGAGCTGTCCAACAAAACCCACCTGCTTGTTGACTGCATCCACATCTGCACCTGCGGTTGCTGCCAGTAGCTCCTTTGCGACTGAGAGGTGCGCTTGGCTGGCAGAGATCATCAAAAAGGTGAAACCCTGCATTGGGACCGCAATAGTCACGGCAAAGACCACATTTGGAGCCACTGATGCAGGTGCGCTCGTCACCTTGTCAGACAGATGGGTCACGAGCAGCGGTGCCCCAGAATATAATCTTACCTTCTTGTTGCATGCAAATACATTCGCGCCTTGTGACATTAAGCGTTTCACAGCAGGCAAGTCTCCTGAGTGGCAAGCTTGCTGCAAGTCTCGATCTAACGGGCTATCATATGCTTCCATCATGCCTTCCGCAAGATAGTCGACCTACACGACGCAGAATGCTGACGAACAGCAGCGCCGTGTAATAATTCGTCATTCTGGGTGCTTTTACTCTTCGACGAGTCGTCAGTGACGAAAGGAACGATGCGCGGGCACGTGTACGTACCGGTCCTGGTTGTGCCGTGGTCGTGCCAGGCATGTTGCAGCCGAGGAGGTCCCAGGGTAAGTTCTCGGGCAAGCTCCAAGACCCAGGGAGCATTGAGACAGTCTTGCTGACTTGCGATTGGACCAGTTACGTCTGTGCAGCTTTGAGCGCTTCAAACATGTCTCTTGAAGTAAAATATGCCGCTTTGCCACACGCGTTGTGCTTTATTGAAATGTTAATTGGCTCCGAAGCCACGATGTGCAGCATTTGAAATCGTGTGACATGTGCACGCAGAATGACTGCGAGGAGAATTTGCGGGACACCTGCCGATGCACATCCGACGATGTCTGAAGGCGCACTTGTGCCTGTGTGGACACAACTTGAGCTGATCAGGATGAATATCAAATCTAAAGGAGGTATCATGATCATCAATCAATTCCGTGAGTGTATATGATATGTATCGTGTTGCCAGCAACAACACGCTTAGTCGCACAGCAGATGTGCAACAGCCAGTGCAAGAGCTGTTGACGTGGGTGTGTAGATACGACATGCAGCAAAAGTCAACAGCATTGGCAAGCTGGAGGTCACAGTGCTGTAAAAATGTTAAGTAACTACTTTATAAACAGAAATAGTCAGCAACCGTAAAATGGCCACATCGTCTGCTAACACACTGGCAACAGGGCCAACTGGAACCTGCGAACTTGGTTAATGTATGGGTCGTGACTATTGTGGCATAACATGCAGGTGTGAAAGGACATTAGACAGTGTAGGACTTGAGACTGCTTCATAGAATGCATAACATGTTGTACAAACACATCACAAGAAAGAGGTCAGTACAACAGTAATCAGCAAAATACTTCAAGCACTCATGCAGGCTAAGCCCAATGGCTGAATCTGACCAGGATGGTGCTGAGCCCTACTTCTAAGGGCAGACACTTGCAGGTCCGCATGCAACGACACTGTTCTCTGTCACACAAACACACACACACAACCACAACACTGTACATGTACATCCTCATGCTGACTGTGACCTTGCTGCATTTGCCACAGCCAGAGCCGCAGTACTTGCAGACAGCATGGGGGGCAAGGGCAGCTGCCTTGGACTGACAGCCCTAGGGTCTGCAACTGTTTGCCTTGAGCCAGACCCAGATCTAGGGCTCAGCAGATTGCTGTGCTCTTTGGTTGCGCTGCTGAAGACTGTCTTGGTCTGTCACAGTGACTGTCATGCCCTGCAGCAGCAGCTATCTGCTCTGCCTGGGAGCTGTTCATGATGTGTTGACCAGCTCCAGCTGGTAATACCATGGAATGCGTTGTTTCAGAAAGGATGGGGAAGTCCGACAGCTGCCCTGGTGGGACATGCCCTGGGGCAGCTGCTTGTTGCCCTTCTGTGGAGCTGTTGGCATCCAGGACACCTGCAGACTGCTGAGGATACAAATGCAGGTGGGCTGTTGGTAGCTGCCCTGCCTGAGGCTCCGCTGGGGCAGCTGCGTGCTGCCCTGAACTCCTTTGCTCTGCTGCAGACTGCTTCAAAACTTCCCACTCTGCACTTTCACCTTTTAGTCCTTTCTCCACATTCCCATCATGGCTTTCTCTGGCCAAATCGTTGTCCCGGCTGCTTCTTGCAAACTTTGGCAGATGATGCGTGATTGATGGCAGATGTTCCGAGAGATGCGTGAACCTGACACCAAATCGCCGCCTGAAAGGCTGCGACTGCCGCTCTTCTTCGCTTCTGCGTACAGCATCCTCGAAGTCCTCCTCTGCTTCAGTCTCTCTGACATCTGCTAGGGGGTTCAGCTCATGCTCGGCTGCTAGGTCTGCTCGACTGGCAGGCCGGGCTGATGGCAGGTCATGGCCCTCATGCTCACCTGTTGTTGATGTCCCACCGAAGCATCCCCTGCAGCACCACAGCATGCAACTTATGTCAACATGACTGACAACGATAATGATGATGATAGTGATATGAGAATGAGAACGATAATGATGATGATAATGGGATAGATAACGGTAATGGTAATGATAATGACAATGGTGATGATAATGGTATTGATGATGGTAACAGTAATGGTAATAACAATCATGACAACAATCAGTGTGCAATGCATGACTTTGCCAGGCATGACTGTGCAATCCATTTATTCTTGGCCACAGTCTTGGCCTTCCAAAATGCCTCAGTGTCAACTCAGCCTGTAGGCACATGCCTTGCTGTAGCGAGCTTTACATGCCCACAATCAAATCGTTCTTTGGGCCTCAGCTCATTTGCTTGTGAGACTCTCATGGACATGCCAGACAGACAGACACATCAAAGCATGATGTACCATGTCGCTCTTGCTGCAGGTGATCGCGAGCAGTATTTGGGTTTACACAGCTGCCACAAGATTGCGTTCACATGCACATGCCCCGGGATACATATGCCTGCTATGGTGCTACATGCTTACCCAAGGCCTTTCTTTGCACCAGCATAGTGCTCAGCAGTCTTTGTCTTCACAACCAGTCCAGCATTGGCTGCATGAAGGCCTATGTCCTCTGCTGACAGCACCAGCCCCTTGAGGGGGTAGTACACCGAACCCCCCAGCCCCTTGCCCACCCCCTTGATCGTGCCTTTCAGACCTGAAGGGCAGCAGAGCTTGAGTATTTCAGCTGTACAAAAATTGGGGAACTCGACTGGAGGTGACTTCATGAACAGCAGCATTGCAAGCAGAGAGTGACACACTGTGTTTGGAAGTCTGCAGGGCAATGCCTGGCGCAAGGCGTACTACTCTACTGCTATTCAGAAGTGCATGTACAGTTGGTCTCATCTGTTCATACCTAGGCAGGCCCTGTGGCACTGATACAAAGCTATGCATGATGATGACGCTGACACTCCTGATCGTGCACTGATCTCTCTGGCATTCTTGAAACATTTGTGCACTGATCCCTCTGGCATAACCTGTGACACTATGAGTCACTGCATGGCAGAAGTGATGCCCTCTGTGTCTCTGAGTATACAGGCAACCGGGCAAATTTGCAACTGGGCCAGCCTGTGACTGAATGATACAATTTGAACTCTTAGCCTGTGGCTAAATCTTACACCCTAACCCTAAGCCTGTGACTGTATGTCGCACCCTGCATCCTAAGCCTGTGGCAGCTTGGGACTGCAACTGGATCAGACTCTTGCTTCTTCTATACATTGTGTTCATCAATGGTTCATGCTCCATCTGCAGAACATGAGAAGAAGAGGAACAGCAAGACCTCACCCCCTTCTCGATACCCCCTGACAGGTTCACTGAAGACCCCCACCAGTCCCCGCCCCACCTCAGAAAAGATATTCACAAAGTGTGGCTTGGCCAGGTGCCAGTTGACCGGCTCATCAGTGGTCATCTTCTCCAGTGGCAGATGCTTGTGGAAGGCCTCTACAGCCTTCTTTAGTCCGTCTTCCTGTACAGCAGAAGGCAGAACAGCCTTCAGTGTGGCAGATCCTCCTGTACAGCAGAGGGCAGAACAGCCTATACAACAAAAGGCAGAACGGCCCTCAATGTGGCAGATTGAGCAGCAATCTGCAGGCAGATGCCCTCCCCTCTACTTTGTGGAAGACGCAGTACACCCACCTTCAGGATGAACTCTCATGTGCATCATACTGACTGACTTGTCCCCTGCAGGAAGTGTGTACAGAATGCTCATGAAATGAATTTCAGGCTTCACAATGTCTACCCTCTTTCTGCGGCAGTCACTTATACTGTACAGATGTTACAGCACAACACCAGTGACTGTCTGCATAACAGCTTTTGGCTGTGCTGAAGAAGCTGACTCACATGCTTGATGCCTTGCCCTGTCTCTGTGGCTGCTGCCTGCACCTCAGGCCTCATCATGAAGCGCAGAGCCTCCACCAAGGATGGCGTGTCCAGCTTGTCAATGGGTATGGGCTTGGGGCCCACCCCCATGCGGGTGCAGGCGGCCCCCCAGAAGGGCTGGTCCCCAAAGAAGGGCACTACTGTCGTAGGGCATCCGGCAATCAGCCCTACAGCCATATCAACAACAACGGTCAGGCCTGATGTCTGCTGAGACAAGTGTATTAAGCTTGTCTGCCATAGTGGGTTTACTTCACATCCCCATTTGCAAACAAGCTGCGTCCTTGAAGGGCTGATACCATCGTCAAGCAGTCAGGCCGGCAGCATGGCAGCAAATACGGCCAGATCTGATAGCTGTTTGACATAGTATTGCCAGCCTAAAGACAAGTTTGAGTTCAGGAGGCATCAGACTTGACTCAGGCTTGTACATGGAGTTGATAGATTTTTATTATGAAATAAGGAAAAAAAGGGATGTCGTGAAGATGAGTGCCTCTTTGCTCCGATGGTGTCTGGCACAAGCATGCTAGCATATCATGCAATGCCACTTACTGCATATTGTACGGTCCTGATGCATGGATGCGGTGCCAGATTAATATTGACCATAGCTTTGCTCATGTTGCATTTGCCACGTATGCAAAGGTCCAGCACTTCATGTTTGCATGCAGCTCATGCAATCAGAAGCAGAGTGCCAGCAGGAAAGGAAATGGACTGCTGACTCGAATGAATGAATGATTGAATGATTAAATGAATGTATGAATGAACGAATGAGCAAATGCATGAACGAACACACAAACAAACAATGCCTGTTGTGTTGTACATAGGCAACAATCTGGGGGAAGCAGGAGAAGAGGGATCGGCGGCAACATGCCCCTCTTGGATAAATCGAAGCACAGCAGAGGATGATCTGTTGATCCAGCCATGACATGGTGAAGAAGGGGACACAGCAGACGCTGAAAAAGACAAAGAAGTGTGTCAACACCATTAGGAAGAAGAGTGACCAGCAGCAACTGGGACAATGATTGCTTGGAAATGCATCATAGCAAAACAAAGATCTAGAGAAGAAGATGTTGATGAAGAAGAAGAAGCTTTTAGCATATCAAAGACATCAGCAGGACAGGACGAACTGACATTGACAATGAAGAAGAAGGCTCAAACAGGAGAAGGAGAGGACTGACCGACAAGTACGAAGAACAAGAAGTCTTAGCAGTTTGAAGGCAGCAGAAGAAGAGGACTGACCTGCAGCGGTGGTACCTGCGCCTCCGTGGTGAACGACAGCGCAGCAATGGGGCAGCAGCCAGTCATGAGGCACATTGTCCAGCAGCATCACTGTATCAGGGATATCAAACCCCTCCCCAAGATTTCCCCACCCCCTGCACAGTTTCAGCAGTGATTGTAACCCCAGATGCCATTCGCCTTATTGGCAGACTCCCTGAGCCTTGTCTGGGTCGTGTATCGTGTCACTTTTGTGAGTTACACTTGTCTGATACAAACCTCAAAACATGCGAATGCAGCCACAGACAACAATAAGAACAGCACAAACAGATCTTGTGCGTCTTGTCGCAACATCTGAAGGCCATTTTCCCTTCAGCTTCCAAGAACTGTCACAGCGTCTCTCACCATGCATTATCAGCTTGGTTGACAAGCGCTGGGCATGCAGCTTGGAGGGTGCATCCTGACCAAGTTAGTCATGTCTTGCCGTAGCAATCTTGCAAAGCAGAACACGAACTGCGAATTGCCAGCTTTCAAGAAGGGAAGCTTGTGTTGATCAGGTCTACAGCAGCTGAACCTTGCATGGAACCCTTCACAAGGCAACCGCTACATCATCTGCACCACTGACTACAGGCCCAAGAAGGACCACTGACTACAGGCCCAAGAAGGTGAAAGAAGCTGTAGCTGCAGTGCGCACTGCAACACAAGGGCTGTTTCTTTGTCCCATACCTTGACAGTAAAACTCGCTGGTCAGTCTCCTTAGCAGTTTCCAGGATGATCCTAGTCAGCTTCTTGGCATCATCAACTATCAAACTGCCAAAACCAATGTACACCGGCGGCTTGCCGGCAGCCAGGAACTCCCTCAGCTCTTGTGGAGGTCGATACTTCATGTGGCTGCCTTCATTCAGGAAGCAGTAGCCCACCACGTCTATGTGGGGACCCCAATCTGCTGGCTTGGGCACCAAAGCTTCGCTCCAGCAGTAGGCAAAGGGCACCTGCAGTCATGCACATGTGGATGATGATGCCATGACCCTGGATCTGGTGTGTCATGCAACTGCCTTGGTCTATGAAGTAGAAGTCCAGCGCATGCAAGTGTCATCTCCGGTCTTCATTCATTCATTCAACCATCCTGCAGCAAAGCTGCCCCTTGATGAGACTGCTGTCAGGCAGGAAGCAGCGCCTGACCATGTCTACGTGGCTTTCCCAATCTGCTGGCTGGGCACTGAAAATCTTCTTCAGCAATTCTGCAAACTGCTACTTTGTGGTGCACATAACATCGTGCAGTTAGGTAGCGGTGAGTCTTGTCACACGTTGCAGCAGTTCTGGCTGCTCTGATGGCTGCTTGAGGGAATGCCTCTACATTTGAAGGACAATTTTGACTGCAAAAGTATGCGCTGTAGTGTCTGGTTTGGAACGTCTGAACATCACACATTCCTACCGTGACGCCCAGAACAAGCCAGCCTAGCGAGACCAGACTTGTGCCAGACACCCAGCATTTGCATTTGCATAGCGTTTGAAAAGCATTTTGCATCTGTCCCAGCATGTAGAACATGTAGTTATTGTTATTGTTATTGATGCGCGCCCCAGTCTGTGCAGGGAGAGAGGTCTGTAACATGCGACAGGCGAGCTGTCTTGCTTTTTCCTCTTTCAGCAACCTGCCTGATAGACGCCAGCTGCCTATCAAACTGCCTGTCAAGCTGCCTATCAAGCTGCCTGCCAAGCTGCCACCCATTTGCATGTTGGAAGTGCACTTTGCCAGACAGATGCCATCAGCTGCCTGTTTCTATTACCTGGTGAGCTGCCAGAAGGTGTGGTCCCTTGTTGCCCAGCCGCACAGGCTCCAGTCCCAAAGTCTTCACCCGGAACTTGTTGATCACATGCACAAGCCCTGCATCCCAATCATCTGGTTGACATTATGGTGAGTTGTGAATCTCAGGCAGTCAATTGCCTGTGCTCCATGACGTCTGCTTACAATTTTGAAGGTGCAGATTGAGAGAAAACAAACAAACATCAAAGTTATCACCACACTTGATGCAGACGTAAACATGACACTTGACAAGGGAACACACACAAGTTTGTGATGTTGACGCGGCTTCTGTACACACCTTCTCCAACCAGATCCGCTGTCTGTCAAAAGCTAGATCAGTCAGCAGATGCTGTCTGCCATGATGCATGCGCTTGGTCAACAGCCTTGCATACAGGAAGGCATGAGTTTCTCATGCAGCTGCCAGACCTGTGTAAGTGAACTCATCAACTGCCATGTAGGACAGGTAATTACGGTAGCCAGCTGCTCTAGTGTCCTTCACTGCATTCAGCCGTGCCAGTGGATGAGGAAAAGCCTACACAGACATGCTGAGTCTGTAGCCATGTATAGTGTAGCATAAGAGCTCTTGCATTCGTTCAGTCATCAGACCAATGTCTTCCCTAGGGTCGGTATGAGTAGTCCTGAGCAGCTCTCTGTATACATGCTCACGTTGACAGTGTGCTGCTAACTGCACATGGTGAACAGTAGCTCACTTGCAACTCACTACAAGCTGTGAGCAGTATTCATGAATGAATCGAACAATCTAGCACAATTTGCACTAGCCAGCACTACATTGACCCTGAGGTTAGATGAGACACAGAACAGCTGGACGGATGCAATGCATGCACTGAGACGCTGAGTGGACAGCAGACCAGAGCTCGTGGCCATCATAACAATGCAGAAACACATGAACCTTGTTGCTGTTGGTGAGGATAATGCTGTTATACAATCCAATGCAACCATAATTTGACGCAACTAGAATGGGCTCACAGCTGTATGTTACTGGGCTGCAGGATATGGTGCAAACAATCTGATAAGTTAGACCACATTGCATCAGCTCATATAACACGGTGCGCAGCAGGACAGAAAACTTGAATTACCTTGGTTGGGCTCCAAGGCATGGTGAAGAACATGTGAAGAGGCACCCCCAGCTTCTCTGCACAGTGAATATGGCCGTATGTTGGCGGATTGGATATGATTGCCTGCAGAAGCTCATGGTCAGCATGACTGCTGACACTCCTTTTTTGTATTTATTTTTTTGTTTGATGATCCCAGAAACAAAAGGACAAAAATCCACAGCGACACGAGCTCACAATCAAGTTGCATACACGCAAGTGGCCTTCATATGCACATATGCTTTGCAGCTGTGACAGGCTTATCAAAAGTGATACAGACACAGGCATGCAGTACTTCACATGATGGGTAAGAAGAGCAGTTTTGCCTTTCCCTCTACAGCATAAGGCCTGTCAATTTCCCCCCCAGATCTGGTGATGGGCATGTGCGCCTGAACAAAGTTGCCCACTGACCCATAATTGAAAGGCAACAGGTCTGCCCTTACCTCTGCAGTGAAGGGCCTGCCATTCCCCTCTACATCTGTCTCAGTGCAGGCCTTGTAAGTGGACATCACAATGGACTCCACCTCCCGGTATTGGTCGTATGCATCCCTGGCACTGCCTGGCATGATCCCCCGGTTCTTCACAATGTAGTCAGACAAGACCTGCCAGCAGTGACTGTCAAAAAAAGCAACAGTGCTTTTGCATTACTTGGTTTGCTTTCCTCAGAAGATCATTGAGAAGGATTCTTTTCTCACTTTTCTATGGTTGTTGACAAGAGTACCTAGTACCGTTGAAAACAAAAAGAGCCATAAGGCATAGCAGGCACTTCATGCACCGCTGGACATGGCGAATATCAGTAGGCAGGTTGGAAGGTGCCATGCAGTGTTGTGTGTCATCATTACTCATGCACCTAAGTGCAATGCTGCATAGTGAGCAGGTCACTGCACAGGACCCAAGACCTTGCTGTGCAAAAGTCATGACAATCACCAGTTAACCAACACCCCTGTTGTGCAATAGTGCTGCATACTCTGTGAGCATCACACAGTATGTGATGTGAGAGCTGTGGCACTCCCAGTCACATCTAGCGTGACCGTGAGCATCACTGGTCTTCACATTGAGTATCCCGAAACTTGATATGGCATCTCGTGTGAAGAAAGAGTGAGTAAATAGGGACTAAACACGAGGGTGCCATTTGCGATGAGCAAGACACTGCCAATATCAAATATGTTTTTTTGTTCGTTTCAAAGCGGTGCACAGCCAGCCCCATGTGCTGAACTTGGTTCCAAATTTGATAGGCGCTGATGCGCTGATTCTGCCTGTGATGCCCGATGCCCGATGAATCCAGCAGAATGACCAGCTGTTGCCGCTTGGTGCCATGCACACACAATCTAAGACATCAATTTCTGGCAGGCACTTGTCACAGAGCAAAGCTGACCTTGGGATCGCCTCCCAGTGGGTAAAACTCCAGCCCAAATGAGGTGACAAACTTCCTGTATGCAGCATGGGATGCCACCCTCACCCTATGTCCATACTTCTGCAGCAGCAGGAATTAAAAATAACAAACAAAAACAAGTGAACAGAATAACGGTCGTGGTGGCCCCTTGCAAGTTTTGAGTAGGACAGGCGACAGGGCTGTATTCAGAATGGGCAAACAAGAGTTGAGTGGCACGGCGTGCATGAATGGTTGAAAATTGGCAATGGTGGGAATGCTTTCTGAGACATGGTCAAGCACAAACTGGGCGCCGGCACACATTATGTACTTTATAAGAAAAAAGAAAATCAAGCGGCCACATGCAGGCCCTAGCAGACACGAGCGTGTGGAGAAGCTCTGTACTGTTGATGCCTGCCTCAGACTTGCACATGACAGTCACAGGACAGACCAAAACTCAACTCATTCAGCTTGGAGTGTGCTGCAGTCATGCATGATGCGGCAAATGCACAACACAACACATGCTCACCATGCAACAGATATGCCTGGCTATTCACACAAACCAATGCCATGCAATTGCCACGTTGTTCCCCTCAAGTCTCAGCTTTGAAAACTCAAAAAGTGCAACAGACCTGCAGCTCAAGCCCCAACGCAATGAAAGGTTGGACATCTCCTCGAGTACCAGCGCACATTAGCACTATTGCCAACTTTGGCACAGCAGCTTTGGGGGTGGCTGCATGAGGTAGCTTTTTGCCTTCGACTTGTGCTGCAGTGCGGTAAGGCTGAGTGGCAGACACCTGCCCTTCAAGACTGCTCTGCAACACACACAGACAGATGAACACAATTTTGCTCAGGGCTAGGGCACTAGTTTTGAGAGCATGTCAACCGCTTGACTCTGCAGTCTTCATGCGCTGAGGACTAACCAACAGAAACGCAATCAGTTGTTTGTCAAAAGGTGGCCTAGGTGATTGTTCAGCAAAGCTTCATTGCCTATTCTAAATTTGATCCCTCAGGTTCATGACATTCCAGCTGACTATAGGAAGTTGTAGCATGTAACTCTACAAGCTGAGAGTGCTCAAATGTCATGATTGCGCCTATTGTGCTGCACATCTTCAGTTGCAACAGACAACTGTCTGCGAGAGAATGTGCTGCTTGTGCAGGCTTTGTGCTGCACTACTTGCAAGATTCAGCAAAAAAGTCTTCTGGAAGAATACCTGCTCGTCAGGTGATAAGTCTGAATGCTCAATGTTGTCGAAGCCCACATTCAGAGCAAAACCGCCATCTGCGGTCACGCCTTCAAGCTCTACATCCGCATTGGTAGGGACCTCGTGTGCTTGCGAGGGCTCGAGTAAAGGTTTGCTGGGGGTAAGCAGGTCGTCGTGAAAGTCAGACCGGGGGCTGACGTCGGAACCTGAGGCTCTGCCGGTGAAAGCAGCACAATCACCAGTCCTTGGGTGCAGATTGCGCGTGGAGTAGTAGTCAACGCTGCCAGCGCTTCCAGCGCTGCCTGGATTCTGCTGCATGCAGCCTCGCACTGCCAAACGGCGTGGGACCAGGCAACTAAGCTGATACAATGCCTGAGTTAATCTGCTCAGCCGCAATCGTACGGCCGACACTCAATTAGCGGCAGTGAGGAGCCTTCCCAGGTCAGCGCCTTGTTTTTGGGTGATCGAGCATCTCGTGAACCTGGTACTCTTCATTACAATCAAGTAGCACGAAACACTGTTTCACTGCGATCTGTGGCATTAACTGAACGAGACGCACAGCGTACAAGTAACGGTCAGGTTGCAGAACCTGACAAATATTTTCGCAGCATGCAGCAGTGCAGGGACCCAATCTGTAACGCTTTTTTCAGTAAAACATAGCATAATAGCTGACAAGGCTTTCAACCCATTTCAGCTTAGCAGTAGCGCGCTCCGTCCAACTATTTTTACTATTAACGACTCAGTTTATGCAGGTAGTTTGCCCAGCACTGCCAGGTAGGGCAAACATGAAGTGTCTTCCTCGTGTTCATTCGCTGGCCATGGCAAAACCAGGTCATCTGATCAGTTCTGCAGCAAATGCTTTGTTTGGAACCTACTGGCCGAAATCTGGTGAACAACCTGTACGAAACGTTCATGGCTGGCCTTCAGGACTGTCAGCCTAACTGCCAGCAGCAGACGCTACAGAAGATTCCCAGCTGCTCTTAAAGTCAGCAATTCTACTCGTTGTCCATTCTTTTAGTTTCAACCATATCATTATTTGTATCATGACTGTACATATAATGTCCTCCGCTACAGTACATTGCGCAACCCGACACAACCTTTCATGACTGCATGATATGACACAATATCTGTACGATATAACCAGGCGCTTTACCAGGCTCTGCAGACCAGTGCATGCTTGAGAACGTGCATCTGAGGTTTAGCCCATAAAAAAACGCCTGTCCATAAGCCAGGGCAGCAATACATCTAGACAATTGTGGCAAATCAGTGGGGTGTTGGGTATGAGCTCAGCGTCATGTGCATATCATCACTTCAACCTGGTGCCTTTGTACTGACAGAGTTTTGCCAATTGGCTGAATCAGCGGTCCGTAGTGTGTGTGGCGCAGGTAAGTTGCCTTTGTTGAAATATAAGACGATAAACCACATTTGGTAAGCAATTTGAACTAAAGGTCAGCTGTCAATGTCAGAACTCCTCTGCAAAGTCACAACCACTTACGCTGTGTGTTTGACTTGTCATCTATGCGTTTGAACACCAATACTGCCCCAGTCAGCATCAAAGTGATCAGAACCAGGAAGGCGTAGGGAAAGTCATCTTGTAACGAATCAAACGCCTTGTTGGGCTGTATCCGGGCAAAAAAGAGATCCAATCCATATGCCAGCATCAATGATGTTGACTCCAGGTTTGCAGGAGCTGTAGCAATACCTTCAGAAGCAACGTACTGCTATGAGCCCACAGCAGAAAGACAGACTGACCTGTTGACACGGTCAGCAGCATGATACTTGTACTCATGAGTCAACAAAAGATGGGTTCTGCACCTGACACAATGCATGTCCAGTGCATGCAGTGCAAGTGGCCACTGTCGCTGTGTCAGTTCTACATCCAGGTGTGACCATATGCTTGCTCCACAGCCCTATGGTGCGCTGATGCTTATAGTAAGCAATGTGACAGGAGTACAATACTGCGTTCTTCTGATCTGCATGCAATACGGAGAGCATCACCTGAAAGCTGAGCCACCTGCTTACTATGGGTGGCGTATAGCAGGGGGCTCATGACCAGGTTTTGCTGGTAGGGTATGAGCTGTTCCAGCTGATCCTCAGCTGATGGGGGTCCTTTGGGGCGCCGGGGGTCTAACATGCGCTTGTCCAGCATGTACACCTGGATGGCAATTCAGGTCATTTGTAGGCTGACTCATTTGCTTGTTTCTGCACGGTCCCAATGGACCAGCAAGGACCACATTCTTTGTTTGTGCATGGTCCCTGGGGACCAGCAAGGATCCATTTGCATTTGACCAGACTAAATTGTGACATAGAGGGTTCCCCAGATTTGAGGGGATCCCCGAAGGGACCACTCACGCATGGGTCATTGCAGAAGGACGTACCTGTATGACAAGGGAGGGTGCCTTCTGATGTGTTGCTGGGCGGCAGTTGTAGACCAGACTGCACTTACATGTATCACAAAGAGGACAGCAAAGGTCATGCTGTTACGGATCATGCAGCCTTGGTACCTGTGAACATTGCATCCAAAGGGCTAGCTGCTCTGACAGCATGCAGATCTGCAGTCACATGCGATACGGTGCATGCATTCATCATGAAGTGATAAGGCAAGAAACAACTGTCGCAGCAAAGCCAAGGCTATGCCTGTGTGTTGCTGAAAATTGTTTGATGCTGCAGGAGCGAAGGCACACCTGATCTGACAGAGTGCCCACCAGCAGGAACTTGTTGCTGATGCCGTGCATTGTTGCACTCACTCCCATTGTCTTGACGCCAGAGTCAAAGAAGTAGGACTGCCGCAACACCTGCATTGTATCATGGCCCATGGGGATGGCTGCTTGGCCCGACACACTCCTGACAAACAGTGCTGATGATATGACATCCTATGATACATGTTTAACAAGACAAGCAAAACTTGATTGAGGTTGCTGATGCAAGAAGCCCTTCAAGTCGTGGTAGGACAAAGCAATAAGAGCAGCATGAAGAAAAGCATAACCTCCTTCATGCATACAAGATCAGCAACATGCGTGTGTGGTAGTCCTCTGCTGGTCCAGCGTGTGTGCGTTACCTCCACAGGTACAGGTTCATAGGAAGACATGCTGCTACTGGTCTTCCCAAACACCATATCCGAGATGGTGACGTTGCCTTGCGCCTTGTTGTACAGCTCCAGGACAGACATCTCCCATCTGTGGTTGGTCACATCAAAGTAATGGTATGCTACCCAGTTCTCAACGAATTGTGCATGCACCGGTCCCCTGCACCCCTGCAGCGCAGCATTGACAAGTCAATGATCAGCTGTGACTATTGGTCCCTTCAGCATGATCACAATGGGGCACCATGCAAATTTTGCCTACAAGCAATGACACTTTCCAAACACACATTGCAGCAGCTGTTGCCATACATGTGCATGCATAAGAAAACATATGCTGACCATGATGCGGTGCAGCTTGCTTGTGAGTGTGCCTGAAACCTGCGCCGCCCACATAAAGAGAGGGGTTAACAAGCCCTGAACCCTTGTATGCTCTTTGGACAGGAAATTCAGGTGCCATCAGAAGCATTATACAAGGCAATTTGTTCATCAACAATGTGGATTTCCTAAGAATCGGGTACTGACAGTCTTCAGTTCCTCTGCAGATCCCCACAGTCTTCAAGTGTGCGTAAATGGTCCCCGAGCATGTCTGAGACTTGATGTCCACTGCGGACTGGACGTTCCTAGAACAAGTGATGTTTGTGTATCCCTGTTTGACTGTATGACTGTGTGTACATGACTGTATGACTGCATGTGTTTATGACTGTTCATGAGTGTTCAACTGAGCAGCCGCAGACCAGTATGCAGACGCCAGAGCTGCATCTTGAAAGCTGTGCCGCCCCGCAAACCAAATACCAAAAGAGGGCTGTTCAACAGCAGACCAAAACATGGCTTGCCTTGTGTACTTGACGGTGGACAGGTGCCCCCGTGACTGTGTCCACAATCTGGACTGTGAGGGCAATGCTGCTGGGCTCCAGGTCCTCAGTCAGCAGCCCCTCAGGAGGGCCTGTAGCGATGAAGACTGTGCTGGGATTCAGGTACTTGATCTTCAAGCTCTTGTTACCTAGGATCTGCATGAGAGACACAGGAGGTCTTGGGGATGTAGGGACATCACTGATTTCAGAGAAAAGGGCGTGAGTGGAACTCAAATACACAGGAGCTGTTACTGCCCAAGATCTGCAGGAGAGGAATGGATGTGGGAACATTGCTGTGACATGAAAAATGTCAATATTACTGTCATGATAGAATTGGAAACTCAGAAATGCCTGGGGACTGGCCACAGGCGCTTCATTGATGGTGACAAATTTTGAATGACCATGAGGTAGAAATTTTGACTGTGGCTGACAGGCAAGCGCATAGTTGGTGCTAACCACATGCACGTTTTCAGGGTCAATTGCCAGCCAGGCGGTTGAGCTCAGCAGAGACAGATCAGATCATGATGTCATTGAGGATATGGGCTTGCAGCTGCCCAGCACCAGTACAGTGGATGACTCACCTTGCTGGACATGTGATGCTGACACATCATGTGAGACTTTGCTGTGCAACATGCTGATCTTGTCATGGTCAGGTACCCCAATTTGAGGCATATGCTGTCTACCAACATACCTTAGCTTGGGAGTAGACATGCTCTGCATAGTTTCTGGCAGCAAACTCCAACACCTCAACACCTGGAGCAGAGTAAATGCTGGACCACAGCTGCGTGACTTTCAAGCTTTGCTTGTCTACACGAAAGCCTGTCAGAGCACCTGCAGAAACCATTTATAATCATGATTACAATAGTAATATTATTAGTATTAGCATTACTGGTATTATTGTTATTATGTCAACACATTCTTGCAAATGCAAATGTGTGTGGCACAAGTCTTGTGTAGCCAGGCTGGCTTGTTCTGGACCTACAAATCACAAGATAAAATCAATGGCTTGTAAAGTTTGCAAGGCACTAAGTCAGCAACATCCTTTGGACAAAGAAGAGCATTGGATGAGATCCATATGTGTCTACGCAGCAACTGAAAACAATGCCATCGTGGTCCTTACCCAAAGTATGTTCAGCTGCTGCTATGTCTCTGCTTGTGCTCCATGCATGTGCTGCAGATTGTGCAACTCGCAGGGTATGTTTGGCTACAACAGGATGTGTCTGTCTAGCACAGGGGAAGTTTCTTTGACAAATTGTTTTGTCCACAACAGGGGGTTTGCCTACAAGGAAACCAGAGTGCAGGACAAGCACAATACCAGAAGTATCACATGGCCACACGTGGGCATGTTCCTACCACAGTGTGTCTTTGTCTACAACAGGACATGTTCCTGTAGGGTGTCTCTGTCTACCAAAGGGAACAATTGTCTACCACAGGGCATGTTTGTCTACCACAGGTCATGTTTGTCCCGCAGGGAGTGTTTGTCTACCACAGGGAATGTTTGTCTACCACAGGGCGTATTTGTCTATGTGGTGTTGATGTGCATGTTGGCCCACCTGCTGCCTTGTCCTCTTGCCAGAAGAACACATCTGTGGACAGGGACAGCAGGAATTGCTTGCTCTGAGCGGTGTCAGGCAGAAGCTTGGCCTGCTGGGATCCACCTTGGCTGCCGATCAGCAGATACACGTGCTGCTCTGCTACATCATCATGTAACAGCTGGGGCAGCTCCAGAACCTGGACGGTGCGTCGTCAACAGTCAGCAGATTCATTCATTCGTTCATACATTCGTGCATATATTCACTCACTCATTCATTCACTCATTCCTTCGTTGATGGGTTGATCAATTGATCCATTCATACATGCCATCATGCATGCATGCATGCATGCATTCGTTTGTTTGTTTGATCGTTCATTCGACATGTGTCCTTGCCTTCTTCTTCTTCTTCTCACCTCCTAGGATCAGGTGCGTACAGTCCTGAGTAGGTCCCTGTATGAGGTCCTGTTTGGGCAATCAACGTACTAGCAATAGCGTAGTTTGATGTGGCCTCAGGTCAGCAGATACAGATGAGCAAGTTAACAGTAGCAAATACCTATGCTGCTTTGCTACAACATCATACAATGGCTTGGGCAAGTCAAAATCTGACAGACCTGGATTGTCAACAAAGCTGGGATGCACATCCACTTTCACCTGTAGTCAGGTCATGAGGCAACTCTGATAAGACACGCACAGCAGTTTCTTCTCTGCTGGAAGGGAAGGGAAGGGAAGGGAAGGGAAGGGAAGGGAAGGGAAGACACCGAGTATTTTCCTGAGCATCAAGGCATACCTGAGAGACAGGGAAGCTGAGTGCAGCAGAGCCAAGCTCCTGGCCGGTGTGTGCATCCACAACACTGTAGGAGCTTGCTGAGTCAGAGCTGTGCAGAGCAATGAGCTCTGGAGCGCGCTGAATGTCATGTGAGGAGCGCCAGGGGAAGATGTGCTGAGGTGCCTGGCTCAGGGGATAGGTCAGAGACCACATGACGTGACCATCCCCGCTATGAAGACCAAACATCTTGCCTGCAATAAAAAGCAAAAGATGCAGGTGCTTGTAAGATCTAGTGAATGGAGAGTCTCGCCTGATAGAGACTAAGCAAGGCTTCTGCACCAGCTTGCGCCTGACAAGGTTGCATCATTGATCACCAACTAGATGCGCAAGCCATACAAAGCATCATCAGATTGTGCCTTGTACTGTGCCTTGAATGTTGTGCCATATGCTGTGCCTTGAGAAGCATCAGTATACAGTGCTGGTGACAGTTTCTCCAAGAAACACATACCAGAGGGAGACAGAACCACAAGCCTTGGACAGCATCAGTATACTAAGCATTTAGCAGATTTTCCAAGAAAACACATACCAGAGCGAGACAGAAGCACAAGCAACTTGCGGAAGCCATTAGTGTCGCGTGTGGGAGTCAGTCTGTCACTCAGGCTGGCTTTCAGGCGTGCCAGCTGCAGCTTCTCCTCCGGCTTGAGCACATTTAGTTGGCCCTGCACAATCACCAGGAACCCCTCAACACACGCAGGTGCCAATCTCAGTAGTCGACAAGCGGTACCTGAGAAGGAACCTCTCGATGCATGAAAGTGCCAATATCAGCAGATGACAAGAGGTACTTCAGTCTGCCAAATTTCAGTGAATGGCAAGAGGTACCTCAGTTTGCCGATTTCAGTGGGTCACAAAAGGTACCTCAAACTGCAGAATCTGCTGGCTGTCACACATGCACGGAAATGCCCAACCTCAGCAGGGCAAAGATTAAGCTTCAGGTCCCTCTTTTGATGTGATACTTTAGTTTGCTTTACATCTAGATGATACATGCGCAACCAAGTGTGATATAAGCAACATTCATGGCTGCAGCAAGCAGAAGGTGCTGACACGACATGTGACGTCCCCAGAAGCTATTATTCTCAAATCCCACAAGCTGTTAGAGGAAGCTTCTTCACACAGCCAAAGGGGGTGCATGGCCCGGCATTGCGCAGAAGGCTGTTCATGATGGGAAAAAGCTTCAGCAAATGATCACCTTGAGGCTGAGAACCTGGGACTGGATGTGATCCATGACTCCTGTCTTTTGGCGGCCAGCATCCACTCGCTCCCCTGACTGAGCATCAGCTGGCAGATCAACAAACAGGGCCGCTGACACCCCAGCCAGAGCTTCTTCCCGTTTCCACACCACTTCTTCTCCCCTTGTCAGCAGCATTGTTCCATCTGCTGCTGTCAAGCCAACCACATGCTTGGACGGTGATCTGGTGCCACCAAAAGGCGAGCCTGCTGAGCCTGCTGCAAGGAACAGATTTGAAATTTGGATGGGTGTGCCGTCCTTCGTGAGCAGGCTTGTGGTCTTGACTATTGTCTGCTGGTTGATTTGCGCTGAATCCAGTGAGACTGAGTGAATCTGTATGCTGCCGCTGGAGGATGTGCCTGCTGCTGCAAGTGATTTGCCTCCTGCTGAAGAAAGCTCATTGCTGACTGAAGTTGCACCTGCATGGAGGATGTGAACCAAATGAGGCATGGCATTGTCAGCTTTATGGTTGTTCTGATGACAACCCTCAAGGCCATTGCAGAAGTCATGCGTCTCGAGATTACATGTTGAAACGTCGTTTTGATGTAAGGTTTGCACATACGGTGTAGTAAGAAGCTGTTGTTGTGACTGTGGTGAGGGCCAAAAGCAAAAGGAAGACTGGGGTTGCTGGCCTCATAGCGGATTCTGTGACAGAAAGCATTGAGACCAAGCCAGATACCCGTCACAGCCAAACACAAGTGACAGCCAAAGGCTCACCTCTCACAAAGGTCGAATGTTGGATGCTACCATCAGCTACATTAGCAATCAACACACCAGTGCTGAGCCTGACAGCAATGCTGCTGCTTGACCTGAGGGGCAACATTGAGCCTCCTTCTGCTCCCGCAGTTGCCGGGCTGATGTCTGTCCATGCGTGGCACTTCAGTGAACCACTACTGCTGCCTGCAACATTCATTTGGGCTGCAGTACTACAAAGTACCTAGACGCTTGTGCTGCAGTGCCAAACCTCAAACCCTTCACATTGTCGGCACATCCGCCTGCTGATGCTGGTTGCCTGATGACAAAAATGCAGATAGGCATGACATGATGAGCACTAGCACAGGGCAAAGCTTGACAGTGTGAGCATGACACACCATGTGTGTACAACATACACAAATATGAGTTGGTGTGCAAAGTAGACTGCGGTTCAGGCCAGGTTTACCTACCTTCCAACTTTGCGCTACACAGCTGCTGGCCATCTGAGCTGATGGCTGCCACAAGGCCATCGTGCAAGACCACAGACGAGTCTAGCTTGATGGACCTAGGCGCGTTGTAGGAGGCCTGACTGACAACTTCTCCTGACCCAACAGAAAGCTTGAGCACTTCTACAGCACCACTGCAAAACAGACAACCGCCTTGAGCTGCAAGGGACATAAGGCACTCTAAAAAGGACTGAGGTTTGATGCGGCACCAGACCTCGGTTTTGCAAGCTTGACATGGTGTGATGTTTGCAAGATCTTAAACACAGGGCACAACTGTGTGAGCGCACAGGGACCTTGAGCAGAGCAGCAGGAAGGCATGCTGTTGGATGTGTGCGTGTGCATCAGAAAATGCAGCAGCAAGCTCCAACACCTGCTAGTGAGCCCAGCAAACGCCACTGCATGATCGTTTGCCCCATTGCTGCCAGTGACCAGAGGGTTGCTAGCTGCCGACCAAGCTGACTTGGGGTGTGCTTGCCAAGACAGGCTGCCTTTAAGCCCCGAGTAGACCTGCGACAAATCAGAAAGATCTGTATGTCTGCACTAAGCTTTGAGTTGCCGCTTATCTACATGTACAGACCTCAATGTTGCCATCGGTGAGAACAGCTATTCCTTCCCCGCTGCCAAATGCTGCCTCAGCCAATGAGCTGAGAGCTGTAACAGCACTCTGTGAAGCAGCTTTCAGATACTTCTCCCAGAGCAGTGCACCGTCGTCAGCTCGCCAAGCACGCAGTAAGCTGCCAGAGCTTGATAACGAAATGACCGCAGCCGGCTTGCTGAGAACTGTGAAGCTTTGTAGCTGATCAGAATCGTGAAAGATTTGTCGCCAGGCAATCTTCCCGGTGTCCAAGCTGAGGGAGGCTAGCACGTTCGATGATGTTGACACAACGAGCCGATCCTTGTCGGAAACTTGCGTATTGATAGCTTGACCCACAAATTCAGAGTGCCAATCGTTCTCTCCTGCTTGCTCCTCGTACAGTCCCACTGCTACAGTGGCGGTCAGCAAAACAAGCAGGCTTGCGTGCCAGCCTGCGTGCATAGCTTGCGGGCCGCAGCCCTTTCACAAGCAGCTCGATATATGTTCTAATCTGACGATTGAAGCGTGCATGCACACGCGGTAAAAATGTGCCACCAGTCGTCCGCGTCTCCCCAAGATCTGTTCTCGCAGCAATCTCCAGCGAATGCCAATGTGAAGACCAGACAATTTTACATGACCCAAACGGTCGTACGCACTGCTGCTCCGTGCGGGGTCGAAGAAGAGCAACAGTAGGTATGCACGCACACACACACTTTCGTGCTCGGAAGTCGCTTATGTAGACCCTGCGGAGCGTCAGGCCGAGCTGGGGTGCAATACTAGATCTTGAGCATTTGCTGTCTCGTGATCGCCATCTAGATCTTTATGCGCAGCGCCCGTGTGCGCCTGACCGTCTGCTTGCATTCCTTTTCACCGCAGGCTGGTGATTATCTGATCAACAACGAGGTCAATCGCTCGATCTGAGGGATTACATTCTTGGGGGCTGTAGCCGCCCTGGCTGATGTCGGGCTATCCCTCTGGTCAGCAGTTCCCAGGGCCACCAAGGCCTAGTGGCTTTGGCGTACCCGGTAGGTCATGTTTGCATGCTCACATTGGGTAGCTGCACGCTTGATGTGCTGATATTTTGACACCAGCATGCTCTCATCAGGTCCTCGGCCAAATTCACAGCAGCAGCCACCGGCGAATGGAGCCTTTCCTCTAGGAGGACCAGGAGGTCAGCTCACCTGCATGCCTGTGAAGTGTCACTGTAGTTCCAATTTGCCATGCCAATTGTCTTTGCATGCAGGATTTGGCCGCGGCAGCTTGCCTGGACGGCCAGCTCCAGGAGGTGCAGCGCCTCTTGTCAATCGACCAAACTCTGCAGGTTTGCCCAATGATACTGCTGTTGCTGTGTGATGAAGTGACAGTCAAACGTATATGCCATCATACTGATAGCAGTGACAACAGGCAATTGCATTTTGAGATTGGCAAACCTGCATGCAACATTGCACATGCCCCCCAGGAAAGCATGCTGTCCCTTGCACCATCTTGCAAACACCCTGCCTGCATGTAGCAGGTCCCTCTGTCCAGGCTCCCGGGGCACCTGGTATACCAGGCTTTGCTCCTCCCATGCCTGTCAGGACCAGCTCTACAGGCACGCCTGGTGCAGCATACAGGCCCCCTGCGCCTGGCACAGGTAATACTCCCCCCCTGCACAGTGGTGTTGCCTCTGTTTTTATCAAGACACTGCATGTCCCTGCAGCAGCTTGCACAACACTATGCCAGCTTGCTTGAGCACAAAGAATCATGATGAAAGGCTGATCAAACAAAATGTGGTGTGCAGCCCAGTGAAGCAACTTCAGCAATGCGCACTGCATTTGACTTCTGGCCTGCATGTCATTGCACCAAATTTTGTTTTCCACGCACAGTTGAAAAGAGAGCAGAGAATGCCTGGCTGCATTTTACCATTGCTCACAAGACCAAAACTTCCAATGTAATTGCTTGCAGGATTCCCTACCCAAACTGCAAATGGCCTGCCAGGAGTGCGGCCCCCAGGTCCCAGGGGACCTGCCTTTGGAGCTCGTCCTGTAGGCCCCCCAGCAATGGGAGCACCCCCCATGAGTGCACCTCCAGGAGGGTTTACCCAGCAGAATCCTCAAGCAACTGGGACTGGCTTTGCACCCCCACAACAATCTATTGGCAGGCCTGGAATGGCGCCGCCTGGTATGCGTTGTTGAACACAAAGCACTTTGTACGATGTATAAAGTCACGCACAAGGCAGCATTGACACACCTCAGCAAGTAAAGGTGTTGTGCGCTCTTGATTGTAGAATTGATGAGAAGCAGTGGGGTGCTGCGCATGCCTCCATGCATTGCTCAACAGCCCAGAGGGAGGGGGAGGGGGAGGGGCAGGATATCATGCTGTCTTGTTTTGCAAGCACACTGTGTATTCACAATCAACCCCCCCATAATTTTCAGGCATACCAATGCAAATGATCAGCCTCAAGCGTCAAGCCTTTAGCATATTTCGGCCCCCATTCAACCTTGGCTGCAGCTGGCACACACTCATCATAATGGCTGTACAAAGGCTGCAGCGTCGCACTGCAGCTCATGGCTTATACTGCATCATACACACCTTGTTCGGTACTGTGGTATCAGCTTCATGTTTGTGTCTGGTGCAGCGGTTCCCAGCTTTGGCCAGAATAGAGCCCCACCCTCCAGGTCAAGTTCTTTTGGGTCAGAAGCTGGGGGTGGGGGTGCAGGTGGAGCCTTCTACCCCTCCCAAGCACCCCCAACCCCAGGAGGTCCCAGGCCAATGGCCAGGGCCCCTGCTTTTGGCGCCCAGCAAGGGGGCTTCTCCCAGCCTGGCGGGGCTGGTTCCCAACTGCCCCCTAGCTATGGCCCTGCACAAAGTCAAGCCGTGTTGGATCAGTTTGAGGCATTAACATTAGGTCCCGCGGCTCCGGGTCAGCCAGGGGACTCAGGTACGCCTTTAGCACAGCTGTGACACACCTCATACTCAAAATCTGGGCCCAGCCATCATTCATTTGTGCATTCGCTCATTTGTGCATGCATTCATTCAGCACATTTTGCCCCCTAGGGTAGGGTCAGGTTTATATGTTGCGGAAGACCAATAAGTGTCGGCAAAGAGTATCAGACAGTAGAGCAGGCTCCTTAGTAGCTAGGGCTAGGTAATTTGTGTGCCTGCCAATGCTCCAGAATCTGGCAGGCTAGGCAGCAGGACTTGCACAGCAACAGTGCAGGAGCAATTATGGCTGCGCCCAAAGGAGGAGGAGGGGTTTTACCTCCAGCCAACCAAACCTCCCGCAAATCATGACCGATCAGTGAACTTGCAGGCATGTACGTTTGCACACCACATGAATGTTCAAACATGTAGTTTCATGCAAACATGATTTTCTGGTCATTGCAAACATGATTGTCTGGTCATTGCAAACATGATTTTCTGGTCATTGCAAACATGATTTTCTGGTCATTGCAAACATGATTTTCTGGTCATTGCCGCTTGATTCTCCTGATGAGCCCAAAGACAGGGAATGTAGCTTGCTTGCTTGATTGTTTGACTTGACAGACTGATTGCTTCGGTTGTTCATTGCTTACTTGTTAATCTGATTGATTGACCTGATAGGCTGATACGTATGCAGGTGTTGATCTGGCCTCCTTTCCCCGCCCCACAGGGCAGGCTGCAGAAGCTGCTGTGGCAGCCCCTGTGCCCATCTTTCCTGCCAATGCAAACCCCCGATATCTGCGCCTCACATGTAATGCCATTCCAGCACAACAGGTGTGTCGGCACGTAGGCAACCATTGCCACTCTGCTTCATCATTCATATGCAATCTACATTAAGTCAAATATCCAACAAGGGTTCCAGTCAAGCGTGTCAATCTGACTTGCAGCATGGCTCTAGACAAACTGCTGCTTAAGGCTGTTTTCATGGTCAAGCAATGCCATGTGTATAGAGAAGACTTTTGGCTTGCCTGTATATCCCCACCAGCAGCTAGCCTGACAGACAGACAGATTGGAGACCACCAGGCACACAAAAGTACTCAAAAGCAATGTCATTGCACGAAAGAAACGTGGCAGGCTTTGAGCGCCAGTCTGGATTTTCTCAAGATGATCGACACAAAACAGGGTCTGCAATAGACCTTGCAGGGATGCACAGAACAGACTGCTCTGGAGAGACAGGACTTGCCATGCATGTGCCTAGCTCATCATGAGCCAGAAAGCGTAAACATCATTATTTCTATCAGGGTCTGCAATGCAAACACTGTCCTGTGTTGCAGGCTGTTAGGGCAAGGTTTCAGCTGCCTTTGGGAGCGATAGCGCACCCCTTTGCAGACCCACCAGAAGGGTCCCCTCTGCCTGTCATTCAACTGGAGAACTACGGCATCATCAGGTGTCGGCGCTGCAGGACATACATCAACCCCTTCATGGTATGGTCAGAGGACGGCAGGTCAGTACTCAATCCTAAACCCTAAATGATAGTAATGAAATCTTGAAACGTATGTGCATCAACCGGTTCATGGTGTGGTCAGAGGACGGCAGATCAGTACCAAACCCTAAACCTTAAATTACAGTAATCAAACCCTAAACCTTGCGTACATCAACATGTTCATTGTGTGGTCAGAAAACAGCAGATCAGTACTAAACATAAAATTCTAAAGTACGTCGACCTGTACATGGTGTGGTCAGAGGATATCAGGTCAGTATGGCATCCTCTCCCTGCAACTTGACAACACTCCAGCCATGTTCATGCTTATGTTCACATCTGTACCTTTGTCTACACTATGCTGATTGTCTGCATGTATGCGCTTGTGGTCAGCCTGTGCTTGTGCTACAAGCTGCTTTGCATGTGAGCGTCACACTGCATCTTGAGAGACTCTCTACCAGCAGTTCCAGCATGCTTCCACAGCAATGTCTCTCTATACCACGTTCTCTGTACCATTGGCTTCTGGACTGCCATTGCTGGAGGAAGCTCTCAACACTGCAAGGTACCCGAATGTCTGCCCTGTTCATCACAGCCAGTTTACATCTGAGCAAGTCCTGTGCCGCTTGTCTACTACAGATCTACATTCACGCATGTAGCTAGTGCTTTGACAGATGGACGAGACAACTTGCTTGTATAATCGTAGGCGTTTCCAGTGCAACCTGTGTGGAATGGTGTGTGAGTGTCCGCCAGAGTACTTCTGTGGGACAGATGGTCAAGGCAAGCGCCTGGATTACCACCAGAGGCCAGAGCTCAGCCAAGGCAGTGTAGAGTTCATTGCGCCGCAGGAGTACATGGTAACATTTCGACCCGTTTCTATGCTTTGGTTGTGTGTATGGTTTTTTGTGCACACATTACCAGAGATCAACCGGTCGTAGAATGCCCACATTGTGTGTGGACAGTATGCAGGTTTGGGAACCTTTCAGCAGGCTTGCGCTCTTGAGTCACAGAGCTACAACTGTCCATAAATTGCACATTTGGTTTTGTTACGCCAAGGCTTTCTAGCGGTCGCAGATGTGATGAGAATACAGCTGCATCTGCAGGTTCGGTCTCCCATGCCACCAACCTACATCTTCCTCATTGATGTCTCCTACCGAGCAGTTGGTGCTGGCATCCTTCCCACCATAGCAGAGTCCATAAAGAGCTGCCTAGACAAGCTGCCAGGGGGGGAGAGGACACATGTGGGCTTCATTACCTTTGACTCCAGCTTGCACTTCTACAAGCTGTCTCCTGGAGCCTCTGCACCTCAAATGATGGTAGGTCCCCTCAAATATAGGCTCAGCTCATTTGCAGTGACTAGAATCACCTTCAGCTCTGCTGTTCTTTGCATTGCCACGCCAGTGCTGAGCAGGGTGCGTGAGTCTTTTTGCTGAAGCTTGTGGCTGCTTGCCGCTGCAGTCTGCTTTGTATCTGCCATAAGTGTGCTGCCGATGGTTTTGACGGCTGTAGTGTATGTGTGCCTTTGGAGCCTTGTTTGTTAAGCCAGCAGATAGTCAAGAAAAATCCAGCTTTAAGGCCACATTCAATCACGTGAAAGTGAAAGCGGCAGCTACAAATGGTGCAGACAAGCATGTGCATCTGAACCAGCTGCAGAAGTCGCACCCAGCCATGATCAGCAGTCATACACAATAAATCAAGCGTTTGCGAAATTAATTCACGGTAATAACTCTGTATTCTATATTGAGATGGAGTTTTGGAAAAAAGTGACTGCTGATTTTGGCACAGGCATTGATTTCGTTTGCGCACATTGCCGAAGTCAATTTGCTATTCCCAGCTAGTGCAACCAGGGTTCTGTATCTGAACCAGCAGCAGTCACATTACAAATATGTAAATACTTCGACTCTGTGTTTCCAAGTTGCAGCAGCCAACAGATGAACCATTGGTGCACTTCACGTCAAAACTGAAGTGGTGCTCACAAACAGCGCAGAAAGGGCGGCTCCTGTAAGCCAAAAGCAGTCAGAACAAAGCTCATACAAAGCAAGTGCTGATATGCAGGTTGTGGCTGAGACAGATGAGCCGTTTGTGCCGGTACCAGATGAGCTCATCGTGAATCTGAAGGAGAGCAGAGAAGCAGTCGAGGCCTTGCTGGACAATCTGGCCAACACCTTCGCCGCCACTACATCTGTAAGCACTAACAGTGTCCTCTCATGCTTTGAACACATGTATCTCCCCATGGCCAGGTATTACAAGCTTGACGCAGCTCCCTATACATCTCTTACAGCAGTCAGCGTATCATCAATGTCGTGTTTTGGTGTGCTCTGGCTGATTAATTTTTCAGGTATTGCAGTGCTTGCTCTGCCTTCGATGCAATGCTTCCTTTGTGTCTCTTGCAACGCTGCCTCTTCAAAACTGCCATATCTCCCTTGGTGCATTGCTGTGCACGCCAGGCATGTCATGGCAGATCTAGAAGGCAGGGTTGCCCTTCGTGCATTTGCTTGCTGCCTATCATGTGGTGCAAGCAATAGGCAGCAGGCCACCACTATTCCAGACCTCTGCCCCATGTGCATGTTGGCAACAAACAAGGCCCTCCTTACTGGCCCTCATTACTGGCCCAGTAACAATGGACTCTAATCTTGTTACAGGCCATGGCTGCTGGGCCTTGCTACCGGCCCTCACTATTTGTAGCCCTGTTGAATGCAGTCAGACAGTGCAATGGGACCTGTGCTACATGCCCTACCTCAGAAACAATTGTCTGCAAGCTGCTGCGTTTCTACACCTCTGTGCCCAATGTTGTGCATGCGGCAGGCAAGGCCCATATCATTGGCCCATACTGATTAAAGGCTTCTTTGCTGCAGCCAGACAGTGCAATGGGACCTGCCTTTCAAGCTGCCTATCTAATCATAGAAGCAATTGGCGGCAAGCTGCTGCTCTTCCAAAGCTCTATGCCCAATGAGCATGTGGGTAAATGTGGCCCATAGCATTGGCTCTCAGTGATTATAGCTTTATGTGCTGCAGCCAGACAGTGCAATGGGACCTGCCCTTCAAGCTGCCTATCTAATGATGGAAGCGATTGGCGGCAAGCTGCTGCTGTTCCAGACGTCTGTGCCCAATGTGGGCGTGGGCAAGATCACGCAGAGGGATAACCCCACGCTGTACAACACTGACAGCGAGCACCGGCTGCGGGTGCCCGAGGACATCTTCTTCAAGAAGTTTGCTGCAGAGGCGAGCAAGGCTCAGATCAGCATTGACGTCTTCTCCTTCAGGTGCCATTCTTGTCCCCAAAAAAACCACTTGAGAACAAGAGCAATACGAGAAACTGGTTGTGCATACATGCCCAGACTGATCAAGCAGAGCCTGAGAAGGTTTCTGCTTTTTCTTCTGCTTTTTTCTGCCTTTTTTTGCTTTTTCCTGAAGCATTTCAAGGTGACTCCCAGGTCACTCCTCTTTTTTACACAGATACTTGCATGAAGCATTGCAAGCACCCACTTGACAAGCAGTACAACATATGCGCAAGAGCACGTGGCATTGTTTGAGTGCCTGATGCTTTCCCCAAACCATGCAACGCAACAAACCAGGCTTACTAGGTCTCAACCAACCTCAAATCAGCAACAGCTGGTGCTGCAGTGTAGCTGACTCCATGCTCTGCTTGCTGACGTGTAACATCTCCAACTGACTGCATTTGCTTGTGATTGATGTGCAGTCAGCAGTTCACAGACTTGGCATCCCTATCGGCTCTGGCCAAGTACACCACCGGTGGGGTGTACTGCTATCCAGGCTATGATCCAGCCCGAGATGCGCTCAAGCTGCAAACAGAGATCACACACAACCTGACCCGGCAGACAGGTATGCACTGCAGCCCTTTTCTTGTTCAAGTGCATCAACTCTAGGCTATTGCGCCAGCTTTAGGTTGATGCGTCAGCTCTGGATTAATGCATCCCTTCAGGCTAGAGTAGCTGTACAGCAGTCTGGCTGACTCTGGCAGCAGAGGCCATTGCCCAGGGGACTTTCCATCCTCAATGGCCTGATAAAGAGTACTTGTTTTCTTTTTTAATAATCACACTCTTTCTCTTGTACAATGCCACTGCACAAATGGCAAGGCCATTTCTGTTTTCTTTGGCTTCCTGCATCCTCGGGCCTTCTGCCGGACGTCCTGCATATCTTGTTCTGCATGACTTCTTCTTCTTCTTTCATTCTTCTTCTTTTACTCTTATTCTTCTTCTTCTTCTTCGCCCCTGCATGTCTGGCCCTTGCAGACCTGCTTGAGTGCAGCCCTGTCAATCCAGTGGTTGTCCACCTTGCCCACATTGCAGTGTAACAGAAATAGAAGGTGCTTGACTGCAACAGCAGGCGCGATTTGCATATACACCTAGAATAGCAGCCCTGTCTGAACTCCACCATACGCTGTGTGTACATCTCAGCCTTCGTGATGAGTGCATGCAGCTTGGCGCTGTCATGCGCGTCATTGAACCCGCAATGCTGTTATGAATTGGATTTCTTTCGGTTTCGGCAGGTGTGCCAGACTCACGACCTAACAAAATTTATGGTGGCTCCGACAAGCTGGGAGGGTGTGATGCATGTGCAGTGCAGCACGGGCTTGCATGAACCCTAGTTTGCCTCTGCATAAACCCTAATTTGGCTCTGCATGAACCCTAGTTTGGCTGTGCATGCCTGTCTGTGTGTTGAGAGGACTGTGAACCTCTTCAACATGAATGTCATGGCTGTGACAGGCTGGGAGGGTGTGATGCGGGTTAGATGCAGCAAGGGGCTTAGCATATCACAGTTCCACGGCCACTTCTTTGTGCGATCCATAGACCTGCTGTCACTGCCACAGGTAGGTGGCTCTTGCCTACCAACTTGCTGCCCTTCAAAGCCTGGATTCTCATCACAGCAGCCTGCCAACAGCAAAGTGCTGCTGTGACGTTCAGTTTCATCAGACCTGCTGTCTCCAGATAGGATTCTGGTTCTTTGCAGCTGGGTACCCCCAGCAATGAGTCGCATTTGGACCTCAAACCCTACCATGCACAACAAAGAAAGAAAAAAACCCTAGATCCTGCATCACATCCAACTCACCTAACAAAGGTCAAACTTTGGCACAGGTCACACTCATAAGATTGTATTGTGCATGATCATCAGGAGCTGTTAGGTATCACATTCTGTCACTGGCACGCTGCAGTTCTGTATGTTGCTATGTGTTACTGCTATCGAAGACTTGACACTCATCAGGAAATGCTGCCAACAGCAAAGTGCTGCTGTGGCATGCAGTGTCATCTCACCGAAAGGTCAGCAAGCATCCAAAAAAATGGCAGAGCCATGTTGTAGATGTGGTTGCAGCAGCTGGCAATGGGTTGCGTCATGAGCATATCGTAGCGTCAAAGCAGCACAAGCAGCAGCTCATGACAGTGGCTCTTGACCATTGTGACAGAAAAGCAAGCTGACAGGTTCCTTGTCTGGGGGCGTGCAGGTGGATCCTGACAAGGCATTCGCAGTCCAGATCAAGCATGAGGAGAGCGTGCTGACGGGCAACGTTGCCTACATGCAGTGTGCTGTCCTGTTCTCATCATCCAATGGAGAGAGGAGGATCAGGTGCTTTGACCTGTCATCGACACCCTGTCCTGATATGCACTTGAGAGTTTTCACACAAGGAGGATAGTGTCTCAGTGCAATGCACATTCTATTACAACCTTGCATGGTTGCATTCTGTGTCAACAGATCTATGCTTTGCAGATCGGTGCATCCTTGGGGACGTGGATCTGAGAAGTCAGTTTCTCAAGGAAATAAACTGTTGTTTTTGTATCTATACATACATTTAAGTGCTCATCTGGGCGACTGGCACAATGCGTCAGTCTGCATCTCCAGCTTTGCACTTCTAGTTAAGCTCAGATTTCAATGTTACATGCTTCAGCTCAGGTTTCAATGTCATATGCATCAGCTCAGATTTCTCAATGTTACATACTTCTGCACTGCACAGTAACTGCTTTGCAGCTTATGCCCGCCAGCAATGCCAGTCGTGCAACAGTAGGAGCAATGCAGCTACATCATGCCTGACTGCCAGACGTTGATTTAACAACTAAAAAGAGTCTCTGCTTTACGCCTTTCTGCAAGTTGATGTCAATGCCTGCCTTGCAGGCTGGTCTTTAGTCAGTGGTGATGATTCCGTCATGTCTGTGTGTGCCTACTGGGTCACAGACGACTACATTGAAGTGCATGCCCTGTCTCTGGGCTACAAGCAACTGGGCTTCTGAGAATTGTCAAGACATGGTTACAGTTTAGACGTCATGTTGCAATGTGCAGGGTACATACACTGGCAATGCCAGTGGTGCAGGACCTGGCCGACATGTACAAGGCTGTAGATGCTCCTGCCACCGTCAACCTGCTCGCTAAGCTTGCAGTGGAGAAGAGCTACCATGCCAAGCTGGACGACACCAGGAGCTCCCTTGCAGTAAGTATCCTGTTGATTGCAAATGGCCTATGGTCTATGGTTTTAGCTGTGGGCTGCCGCCTCAGTTGGCTCCTGTTGTGATTGCTGAAAGGCATAGACGTATTGTTTACTGCTTGCAAGCTTGCGGTGTTGCAGCCTCCGTGCTGCTGCTGTGGTGCTCATGCCTGCTTGTTATTTGCTTGCAATGCTCCTACATCGCAGGATGCAGCTCATTGTACATAAAATACAGTTCTCTGGCAGAAATCTTGAATTGTCTTTGCTCTTCTCTCATTTATGTTTCAGGGTACACCTAACTGCAGGTGAAAGGTTTTCTATTTGGCAAAAGTCCAGAGCTGCATTTGCGCTTTTCTCATTCACGGTAGTGGCTTTGACCTTCTGGCACAGCCTGCAGAACTGTTGCAAATTATCGAGCCCTGACTTGACTGCCGGCTACACAGACACTCCCAAAGCAATGCCTGATCTTTCTGAGGAGTTTCTGATCGCAGTTGTGGCAGCTCTGACAAACCCCCGTTCCCGTCTACATGTTGTAGTGTGTGTGTCACAAGATCCGTGACTTGCATTTGCGTGCCGCTTGCAAGGCAAGAACACCGTGACTGGTTCAACAATCTTCAACAAACTAGTATTGTGTGACAACGTGTGTGGGTTGCATTTGTCTGTTCTAGCTGACTGCCAAGAGAGGACCTCATACAGGGAGCTACTCAGGACTGTATGTACCTGTCTCTGGGGGAAGACGCACTCAATGAACGAATGAATGCATGGATGATGAATGAATGCATGAGTTTGCTTGCTGATCAGCATCACAATGGCTTTGTCAATGGTTTGCTGCAGCACAAGCTGAACCTGACGCTGCAAGAGTACCGTGGCATGCACAAGCAGAGCTCACGAGGGCAGCTGCCTCACAACAAGCTCATCTACCCTGAGAGCTTGCGCTACCTCTCCCTTTGGGTGCTAGGTAATGCCATCTCCTTTGTCAGCTTCTGTCGCCCTGCGACGATCCCACAGCACTGGGAGCTGCGCTGTGCTGACAGGCATGCATGATGGCTGTGTTGCCCTTGCTGACGTCCATCGCACTGAGGGGAGTGAGCAATTCATGTGCTGCCTGAGCATTTCCTGGCAGGCTTACATATCATAACCTGGTCCACTGCAATGCACCGGCAAGATCATTAGTGATTGTCAGTGCAGTTAGTGATTATTTAGTTGACAGTGACCTGCTTCATCTGCTTAGTGAATAGTAGTGCTCCGACTTGCATATCATTCTTGCTACTGCACTTTCAACGCAGGTGTGCTAGTTTTCTGAGGGGCAGTGCTTGTTATTTACTACCAGAGCTGATTCTGGCTGCCAACCAAGCTGCAGCAAGAAGATTGTAACACCATGCTCAGCAGTTGTGATGTACGTCTGATGTGATGTGTGTCTGATGCAGGTCTGCTGAAGTCAAGTGCGCTGAGGGGAGGAGCACGCGATGTGCTGCCAGACGAGCGCATCTTGGCTGGCTTTGAGATCATGGCAGCCCCCACCACAGAGCTGCTGCGCTACCTCTACCCCCAGCTGTACACTGTCAGCGACCCTGGGGGAGAATGGGGTCGACCCACCACCAGTGGCAGGTATACCCCACATTGCATCTGCTCATCATGCATTACATGGCTGACTCTGTCGGGCAAGGCCCTCAGGGCCTGGGACCACTCCTCCCATGTACCATGCCACCGCAAATGGCGTAGTCTTTATTTTCCTTTTCATTCCCCTGTCTTTTGGTTCTTTGCTGCTTGTTCCACTCACCAAAAGCGCGTTTAGCTGGCATCTGCAAAACAGGCTGGTCTCTATAGCATGACCAAATGTGATGAAGCTTACCCTGAGCCTGCTCCTGGCATGTTTAGACTTGGACAGAGTCTTCTGAAGCACTGTCAGCATTTGTTGGTGCTTGAATCATGTACTGAGGATGAGGGCTTGAGAGACTGAATCATATTGGGCTAGAAACTATCACGTGTTGTAGCTTGTTCACTACACAGCAGGGAAGTGCTGTTGCTATTTTAGTCTCTCAAAGGTCAAAACAAATGTTTCAAATGGACTCTCTGGGGGTGGCTAATGTCTGAAACAGGGAAGCATCTGGAAAGCACCAATGCCAGCCCAAGAATTGGTCATTTTGTCATCATCAAGGCTTGCTCAGGGCATGACACCCTCTTGTGCAGTGCTGATGTCACTTTGCGTTCCCTCACACGCTTGTTGCTCGTGGCAGGCAAATTCACATTTGACCCCTCTAGACTGCCCCCCTCCCCCCCCCCTGTCCAGGGGGGGTGGGTGCCTGGCCTGACATCAAGGCAGAAATAAGACGTGAAATATTCACTCGTAAAGCACTTCTGCAAGTGTTAATTTACACGAAGGACATCGGAGCTGCCAGACATGAAAATCACACCTCGGCAAGGCCGCCATCTGGTAGCAGCCACACATATGCGCCCATCTGCTTGTATGTCATGTAGTCCGCTGGCAAGCAAGACCATGAAGTTGACCAATTTGCTTTCTTGCTCTGGTCATTTATTGCACTATTGTTGTGGTATTGCTGTTATTTCATATTTTTGAGTATTACTAGTTAGTGTCATTACTTCGGTGTTGCAGGATAGGGCGGCCAGAGTGTATACCTCTGACAACCATGGTCATGAGGGACAATGCAGCATACCTGTTGGACAATGGCCGCATTCTGGTGCTATGGCTGGGGCGTAACATACCTCAAGCCTTTCTCAAACAGGTACACAGCACTCGTGTCATGAACAGAGAACTTGAGGGTATGGGTAGCTCTTGGGGATACAGAAACATCATTTCTTCAAGAGAAATGTCCCTTTAGTAGTGTACAACCAATCTGAATAACTTCTGGGGACTAATAAACAGCGTTTCTCTGCATTGGGGAAATATGTTGGCTCTGCTTGCACTTGCCTAAAGCTGGCAGAATCAGCAGCTTGCATTTCGATGGCAAGGAAATGTTGGGGAAGATGTTGCAAAGCAACCAAGCATGTTGGTCTTGAAAATTGTCTGAGGAAATGTGCTTTTCCTTGATGCAGCTTGTAATTTTGGACGTCCTGCACCCAGCTCAGTTGCTTTCACTGCAATTGCAATCAACAGTAGTAAACGACTTTTTTTGGTACAATTTTGGCGGCCTTTTTAGTATCCCTTCTCTGTCTGCGATCTAGTTATCCTACTATACTGCAGTACGCTGATGCACTGTGCTGCATCAGAAGCCAAAGTTCCTGGATCATGTGAGTCACAAAGAAGTTTACAGTGTGACTGAAGCTAGGCATATGCAGCATGCCGCGACAGCAGGTGCCTTTTTGATGGTCTCTGCTTTGGGTTGAAAAACTTGGTGTGAGGTTTCTGGCAGTAGCCTGGGGCCCCTGCCACTGCCCCCCATCCCATGTGCACTTCCCCTCACTGCAATGTATGTGTCATGTCTGTCCTGGCTGTGTGGACAGCTCTTGTGATATGGGTGACATCAAAAATGGTTGGGTGCTGTGTCAGCATCAGGACAGGGAGGCAAGGCCATCCTTGCTTGCACCAGGCATAAGCTTGTATTGAGCCTTTTGTTTACTTTCTTTTCTTCATTTTCCCACAATATATTGACAAACAGCTGTCTCCTAGCAGGAAAACAAGCTCTGTCTCAGTTTGATTTTTCTCTCACTTTCACTTCACGCTACTCTAAGGTGTGTTTTATCAGTATGTGGTGCTATAGGTGTTTGAGCTGGAGCAGGTGCCTCCTCAGGACGCTGTTCTGTCCATTGAGCCAGTGCGCAAGGGCCGTGAGCTGTCAGAGCGCATCAATGCCCTCATATCAGATCTACGCAAGGGCAGACCGGTGTACCCACAATGCTTTGTGGTGCGGCAAGGTAGGAGCTTCAACTGCAAGACCTTTGTGAACCGGTTTCTGTGGCATGCCACCTGACCCAACAGCGCTCAAGCTGTAACCAAACACCTGCAGCATGAGCATTGGCCTTTGCACATTGGATGCAGAGTTTGGATCCATGCTGCAAAGCTTCTGGCACTTTGGTTCACATTTTGCGTCAGTACATGTCTTTTATTTGACAAGCATTACATTTGAGGCTGACCTCGCTGTTTCACTTGTCAATGTGCTCCACAAGGTGTAATACTCTGTTGCACTTCAAGTCATTTTATCTCTGTGCCTTTTTCAACCCAATTTTGTCATGGTTGGTGGCAACCGCTTGTAATTTCTTGCACGGATTGCAAGAAGCAGTTGAGGCAAGCAAACAATGATGTGCAGGATCTGCACCTGAACAGCACATACACACACTGCTGGTGGAGGACAAGCTGGCACAGACTCAGAGCTACGTTGACTGGATGACTCAACTGCACAAGACAGTTCTGTCTAAAACATAGCTGGTTGTTCTCAGCAGCATACTGCTTGCTTTGGTGTGAATGGGTTTAGCACACAATGTCTGTTTTGCTGAATTATAAGCCTTCTACTTACGGTATCTGCAATACCAACTTCGACAACATAAACAATAGTGGACTTGCAGTTGACTATACATAAATGTTGGTCCAAAGCAATCGGGCTTTCTGTATACAGCTGCTTGTTATTCTCAAAAATACCCTGCTTGTTCTGTGTCTTCTGAATCAGCTGTGGATGCTGTACATGGATGACAATGTCATCATGACATGAAGGAACAACAGCAAAAATTGTTGGATCGAGTTGTTGCTCTGACACTGTGGTTGGAAAGCACCACGCTGCACACTAGATTCATCCATTGCTTGGTGCGTCAGCTACTGTCTACTCGTTCATCTGATTCTGTTTGCATCACAATGCATTCTTGGCATATATATTCACTTGCTAGCCACAAAATGCGACATCCAGCATTGCTCATACAGCCCCAAGCATATGCATCGTTGTCATGCACTAATTATCTTTGCAAAAATCGGCAGCAAGGTCGTCAGTGGCATGCGTGTACCATACCCTCTGTATCAAGTCTGTTCTACCTACCCCTAGCAAGACTATGTCTTCGAAACTGCTGCAAATTCTGTCTTCCTAATGCGTTTGAACAACCAGGCCTACTTTCAGTGGCCTCGTCTTGGTTTCTCTCTGCCTCTACTGGTACCAATGAGCTATTCATCCTGAGCTGTACACCTGCTTTCGAGCTATCAGCCTGCATTCCTGATTGACCACCGCTTGGAGGGTCTGTCCGCTGCTGCTGTTGTGCACTACCACCTTGCAAACCTGATCTTGGCCGAGCAGCTTTTTGCTCGGCTGCACCTTGTCTCTGTTGCCCGAGAGGGGCAGCTGGCCTCAAGAAGCTGCCTTGCCTATCTGTGCTGGGCTCAGCAGACTGTTGACTGTTTATGCGCTGTCCTGCCCTTGCACCAGTTGCCTGCTGAATGTTCTGTTTGCTAGGAGTCCTGGATCCTGCCCTCCCGTGGCCTTCTGCTAGTACCCCTGTGCCCTGTTGGCTTTCTGCCCTCAGCCCTGCCCTCTTTTGACTCTGCTGAGGGCCATTGCGCCCATCGCCCCTCAGCTCTGCCCTCTGCTGACTCTGCTGAAGGCCATTGCGACTAGCTGCTCTCAGTTCTGCGCTGCCCTGACTAGCATCATGCAGGGGAGGATTTAGTCTGCTAGCACTCGTGCTGCTTGCAGATTGTGTAGTCGTGCCAGAAGCTGACTGAGAAGTCGCTCCAGCTTGTGCTGCCGCAGCTGCTTGCCTTTGCCTGATCTCCTTGACAGTCTGCTGCCGCCGCTGCTGCAGCATTCTCTTCTCCTCCTCTTGCCGCCGCTGCTCTTGCTCTTCAGCCAATCTCTGCCTGCGCTTCTCGGTAGCCTTACTAACTGGCCGCTTGCCGTCCGGTGTCAGTGCGTTGGCAGCACCTGCATCGGGCTGTGTATTACTTGCATCCCACAGAACACTGAAACCCATGGATTGTGACTGATCACCAGGGGAATCTAGTGTGGTGATGAGGGACAAGCTCTCCTTGACATCTGCAGCTAAGCGCTGTCGCTGGTCTAATGGAAGGGAGACCTTGTATGTGGGCGTACGCTGCAGTAAGTGCCAGTTACGCAGTATGTAGCTCCAGCAGTGGTCCTGCAATCACAGCTGGGGTGATCATTACACATCACGGACAGAGAGCTTTGGCAAGGCTCAGGCCTGCAGTGCCTGCAAATGCAGAGCGTGCTTTGTTTGTCCAGCATAGCGCATGGTAAGCAGTTGTGCAAACCACGAATGGCAGGTCTTTCATGCCAGCAAGAGCGTATAGATGTCTATAGGCAGTCATGCGCAACTTCATCAGCATGTGGTGAGACTGAAATAGCACCTTGAGGCTATCCAGCAGCTCCTTCACTGCTTCAGCTTCACTGAAACTACCACTCTCAGTACTGGCCTGCAACCTCTGCAGGCCTAAGTACACTTCTAGGGCATAGCCAGCCCTAGACGCCCCATACTCCAGCTTGACGGCCTCTGCTATCTGCTGTATATGTTCCAGTGACCACTCACTCTGGAGGCGCTCCACAAACGCAGACGTCAGTGCTATCTTGGGAATATTCTCAGCTATAAATTGCAGCACTTCAGCCCTCCAGGCCTCTGCAAAACATATCAAACTGTTTACCTGCAATGCCTACAGGGTATCAGCAACTTGCTAGGCAATTGATGATGTGGTAAGTTCTGCTCATGTACATGGCCTTTCCCTTACAACTCTCTTGCCGCAAGACATGACGTGTATGACACCACTTGAACTCTGTTCCAACCATGCGTAACTTGACCACAACATGTCACAAACCTTGCCAAGGGTTTCTTGCAGTTATGCTCAGAACAGAAATGTCATACAATAGTGACTCAGCTGAGGTTTGGACAAACAGAGGGCCAGCAGCAGCATAACTTGTGTGAGAAGCAGCACAAACAGCATTGTCAGATTCAGAACGAATCGTGCAAACAGGCAGCAGCAGCATATGCAAGTGATTAGTTCACAGTTTTAGACCAGAGATACAGGCAGTGTACTTCAGCCTCACTTGTGGTGGTGTGCATGTCTGCAGCCCACTTGGCTTGTGGCAGGCGTGTCAGCAGCTTGTCTGCCTGTTCCAGCTGAGGCAACGCACTCACTGCATTCAGCATTGCCTTTGCCTGCAAGTCAGCAGCCCACCATTATGGTTATGCAGATGTGCAACAGCCTTGCACGAAACAGATGAGTGAACACAAGAGCCGATGCCCCCTCACGGGGTAGGGCCTTAGCTTTGGCAGGAATGTAAATATATGCCGGAAACCATCGGGGTATGCCATGTACAATAGGCCAATCACGACCCAACTATTTTATTAAAAAAATGAGTGAAGTGGAAGAATTGTTCCTGAGTCTCGTGCAAGGGCCATGCATTTGCTAACAGTGTTCATACAAACAGAGTTGCATATAGAGACAGCTTCCCAATCGGTTTCAACATTGTTGTTTGTGTTGTCCTGGGGACCAACTGGGGACCAAGTGGGGCCCAACAGACAGACTTCTGTTCTTGTGAATTCAGTCAGACAAAATACACTTCCTACAACATGTGAAAGACTTGACCAGGCAAGTACATGACATGCTGTCAAGTGAGTTCAGCTTCCAAACAATAGGCTATGCCAGTCACACCAGTGCACAAATGAGCTGACAAAATATGCAGTGTCGCAGCACTACAGCGCCCTTCATGAAAGCTAGCATTGTACAGAGCTGTGTTACAACATTGGGAAAGATGGTAGACCTTAGCTCTAACGTCAAGCCGGATCTTGGCTGGGAGGAGGGCATACGGCTTGGTAGGCCAAGCCAACAGAGCATGCTTTGCAAGCCAGGCCACACACGACTGCAAGGAGAAAAACAGCGTGCTGAAGCAAACAGACATTGAGTGTTTATGCAGCGACTCAGGTATGTGTCAGATGAAGTCATATTCCAAGGGTTTACTGCATGTACTAAGCATGCAGTAGACCCTGTAGGTAAACACAACAAGGTGCTTGTGACGTCATCATCTGGCCTTGTGTTGTACAAGACATGCGACAAATTGTCGAGGCACAAAGTGCAAAAAACAAGGCAAGATTGTTCGATCTGATGTCACTATCAGGTGTGGTTTGCAATTTTCCTGGACGCATTGGACAATGCAAGTAGGCAGTGATCAGCGTGTAACTTAGTGTATCTGTCTGCATGGGGTGCCAGGTTACAGTTTCGACATGTTGTCTGGACCCATCCACTCATGGTAGGTGGGTAAGGTAAGGTAAACAGTACAAGGTGAGGGAAAAGTACCGACAAGCTGTTTTTACAGCAGACTTAGTCACCTGGTATAAGGATGCAACTGCATCATGCTCTATGCCGCCGTCACTTGCTGCTTTTGCAAAGGCAGCCATAGGAGGCATGTCTGCGACAAGGCTGTCTGAAGGGCCGGTTGGGCGTCTGAAGCCTTGGCACGTAGCCTCACTCAGGTGCTGCACAACCAGGTTGATCAAGCCTAGCATGGAAACACACCACATTTGAGCGGTTGAGTCCTTGATTTGGTTCTTGTGGTCTGGTAATTGTTTTGGTCTGTGGTCAAGACACACAGCTGAACAGTCTTTGCATGCGTTCTACCGACAAGTTGAGGCTTTGACATGTCATCACATCACAGCTGGAGCACATGTGCATGATGAGGTGTATTGGGAATTCTGAAACAGAGCATGAGTGTGTGTGGAAGACGATTTGCTCAAATGATTGAGCTGTGACTGCATTGGTTGACTGCACCAGTGGCATCTGTCATAGTTATGGCTGAGCCTATAAGCATTGTTTACTGCATGCATGCAAACAAACAGAAATAAAAAGTGACAGTGGCAGACTAATTGTTAGGTACCTGGCATGCAAACAAACAGAAATGAAAAGTGACAGTGGCAGACTAATTATTAGCTACCTGGCAGCTGCCACAAGTTAGCCAGACTGATGACTTCTGCGGCAGTGCTGACGTCCACTTCAATGCTGCCAGTGTAGAGATAGCCAATAACTGCTACAGCTTGCTCACCGCAACACTGCAGTACAGTCGAAGCTCAGAGGTAGCAGAACAGCATTAGATGGGCTTGCTAGCCAAAACACATGCACTCGTGTTACCTCTTCTGTGGAAACTGCAATGTTTTCAGAGCTTGGTTCAGTCCATGTTTTGGAGAACAAGGCCTGGAAGAAGGGAGAACGAGCAGCTAGCACACACCTGCCACGCCCACACAAAGGTAAACAGGAAGCTATTTTCCCAAATCAAACGCGCTATACACATCGGCGGGAAGCACACCTATGCACTTGCACAAGCACAGCCGCCTGATCCGTCAGCCCCTTCACAGCGAGGGTTGTGTCTGAAGTTGTGCACGTCATCTGCTGACACTGTTCGAATAGGGTTCTTGCGGAGCACAGCAGATCGTCAGGAGCCACCGCCTGCTCAAAATCGTTTGGAGATTTTTCATCGGGGAGCTGTTGGGGATGGTCAGTGGTGTGAGATTCCTGGATTGAGCGGATCAGTGTGCAAAAGTCCGGGCTTGTACTTAGCTCCCGGAACAGCAGTTCCAGCTCTGGGGCGTTCATTACAGCGCCGACGTAAAAGGACGGGCTGGACACCTCGTAGAGCTGCCAGGCCAGCAAGCGAATCGAGCTGTGTGTGTGTCAACTGCAAGATGGTTAAGGCTGCTCCGGAACCAACATTGTGTGGGAGCAGTGAGCTTTTGCTGCGGGACAAGCTGTACATGTGCACTGCGCAACTTAGTAGAATACCAGATACGTGCATACAACATGCTGAGCAGCATGAATGAGCTGGTGTTTCTCTTGCTATCCATGCTGCACATTGTAAAGTGTGCTCTGGACTTGTAACTAGATACCAAGCAAGCTTCAGTTTGCAGTTACAGCATGATGGTAATGCAGCACTTGGCCCATACAGATGTGCTCGCTTACAAGCATAGACATGCGTGCATTGCAGGATCCCTTCGTCATTGCACTTTACCTGCAAGTTGACATCAACAAAACTCCTTGTGTCAAAATTTCTGCCTATTCACAAAATAACCAGAAGAACTCCTAGTAAACTGCCTGATGTCGTGAAACAAGAGTGTCAAAACCCTTCAAAATCTTGCTCTATCTGCTGCTCTACTAGCAAAACAGCTGGTGACTGCGTGCCACTGCTTTATTGGACAAAACATATTGTGCATAACTCAGATCAAAATTGGCGCAAGCACAAACAAGCAAAAGTCAGTCTCACCAAAGGCACCAGCGCAGTACGAGGAAAAACACTTTCAGCCACTTGCCTCTCACACTGCAACTGATCACACAGTACCACAAAATCATCAGTACACATCCCTCACATCCCATCTTGCACCGTATGCATGAAAAGTCTCGTGACGCAAAAACAGCTTCAGCACTGATCCAGCTGCTTGTGACTGTTATTGATTACTTTCCTCTGGTTTTCAGCAGTTGATCCACCACCGATGGGTCTGCCAGTGTTGATGTGTCACCAATCTCAGATTCCTGCTTGCTGGCAATCTTCCTCAAAATGCGGCGCATGATCTTGCCTGATCGGGTCTTGGGCACACCTGCATCACGTTTTGTCGGCTGACTTGCAAAGAACAGACCACAACACATCTACCTCATGCACGTGTTGCACATCTGTCGCCATGCGCTGCAATCAAGCCGTCAACTGCTGCATACGGCACAGCTTGAGCACAGCATAACATGAAATGAAGAGCAGGGTAGATGGTACATCAAGTCAGGCAAGGATGATGCAAGGCTTGACTGCCCCAGAAAAGGCAGCCACGCTGTGAGAGGCTTGTGAAGAAATAACAGGAACGCCTTGGGCCTAGTTTCTGGCATAGCGCCATTCACACTTCTACATATCCTCAGTGCCACATCAATGCCACACTACAGTTGCTGCTGACCCAAGCGCCTACAAGCTGTCTACAACTGCTGTCTAGAAGCTGTCAACAGATGCTGCTGACCCAATTGTCTGCAAGCTGAGTCAGGAGGCCACGCACATAAACCTGAATGCTGCCGTCCAAAGCATGCATTTGCAATAGAAATTGTGAACCAAAACAACAAATTACTAAAACCCATAAAGCTGACACCAAAAGGCTCACCTGGAGCCCAGTGGATGGTGTCAGGGACAGCAAAGGAGCCAATCTGGTTCCTGACCACCTCATTCAGCTTCTTCTTCAGCTCTGGTGTGGCCTTGGTGCCCTCAGCCAGGACCACATATGCATAGATGCCCTGCCCCTTGATGTTGTGGTCAACCCTGCATGCTCATGCAACTGTGAGGCCACTGCATGCTGACACGACACCAGGTACAAACATCACTACAGCAAGCAGTGTATGTCAAGTGTCTGTGACACATCATTCCAACCAAGTGCTGCCAGTGTAAGAAAGGCAACCCAGATGAGGCAGAACAGATTGCAGATTGACAACTGGTGGTTTGCCTGAGCCTGATTTGGCTGTGCCCAGTGTGGACCGTGTTCACACTTGTTTGTGCAGCTGACAGTAACACAATCTGCTGGTGCAATTGCAGGAGTCTACAACTAGCCTGATACTATGATCACATGCTTATCCATGTAAAACCTGAGTTCTGCCCTGGGTAGTCTACCTGCATACTTGCTTACTCAGGTAGCCTCAGGTGTTACCCAGGGCAGGTTTCAGATTACATTGATAAGTAAGTAAACCTGCTCAGGCTGATTATGGACTCCTGCACCCGTCCCAGCAGATTGTGTCAATATCAACTGCACAGATAAGTTGGATGCCCAACATCTGGTAGAGTATCATCCAGGTTAAAGTATCATGCAGGTAGAGTAACACTAGCACAGCACACAACAGTCATCAAGTAGCCTGATGCTCACCCACAGACAGCAGCCTCATCAACGACATCATGAGAGACAAGGGCGCCTTCCACCTCTGCCGTGCCCACTCTGTGTCCACTCACATTGATCACGTCGTCCACTCGCCCTGAGCAGCAGGAAACCCCAATCAGACCTGCTGTGATGCTATACAGCAGCACAAGGCGTGCAAATGGACACACGCAACAGGCTTGCAAAAATAGAGCTGCTGAGGAATGGCACACCTTGTTTTTTTGTACCTAGACAGATGTTTCAGAGCGATCAATGATAAATAAACTTGACAAGACACAACAAAGGATGGACAGAAAGATGGATGGATGGCTGGACAGATGGATGAATGGCAAGCATATAAAGTCCTCCAAGTGGTTGACAGGGCATACACAAACACATGGATGTCTTTGGGCTCTGAGTCCTGGAGTGCAGAATACAGTGAGAGGCAGGCATGCCATTCATGCTGGGCTTTAGACTGCCCTGGTAGCTGTACATGAATTTCTTACCAGTGATCCAGAAGTAGCCGTCCTCGTCGCGCTTGCAACCATCCCCTGTGAAGTAGTATCCCTGCAAAAGGTGACAACAGAGTCTGAGAAGCAGAGAGGAAATCTTTGCGTCAAGAGTCGATTGAAGATCATTTGTTGAAGCTCAAGGGAGAGGTATATGTGGCTTCTCTGTGAACTGTGTTTTATGTCTTGTCAACATGTGGGAGCCTGAATTCTTAGCTTGAGTCCTGCCTGAACATCACTCCACAGGCTAGACTACAAGCTTGACACGCACACAGAGACTGACCTTCTGATACGCGAATCTGGGGTTTTCTATTTTTAGTACAATTGCAAAGATTGTGACTTGCATGCAGTGCAAAAATACCAAGCCCTATGCTCTAACTGCGTCAAAGCTGAAGCCTGGTTGCAAGTTGGGATACAGGCGTTGAGAAGCAGATGACGCGGTGTGAGGCACAGGGCGCCTAATTGGTTGGGGCCTCCGTGAGGGGGGTCAAGGGGGTCAAGGGGATTGATGCACTCTAACTGTTGCTGATGTCAGTTGCTGGTGTAGTGTCTAACCAGCCTGCTTATGTAGTTGCTGAATTGGCTGCTACTCATGCATTCATTGACCTCGGCTTTGGTTTCAAGCATGGTATACACGAGTAAGCTGCCAGTGAGTCTATAAGCAAGCCAGTCTCAGGCTTTGTGAAAGCATTGGACTATAAGGTAAATGGTCTAGCTAGTGGCAGGGTCAGAGACTGTAGTCCTGAGCATACTACCCAGCACTTTGCTAGAAGATCTATCAACACTGGTGAGCGTCCCTACAGAGGAAAGAAGCGCAACAGGGTCCTCACGAGGTATAGCGAAGCCCACCAGAGTCACTGGATCTGCACGCAAAGTGCTGGGTAGTACACGCACAGGTACTGTCCTTGATTCTGCCATGAGCCAGACCATGGACCTACCAACAATGATGACAACGATGATGACGTTGACAGTACTGACCAGAGATATAGAAAATCTCACCTTGTATGCCGAGAAATAGGTCTCCTCGTATCTCTTGTGGTCACCATACAGCGTTCTCATGATAGAGGGCCAGGACTGCTTCATGGCCAGAATGCCCTCTACCTCGCCCTGCACCTCCTTGCCCTGCACAGGAAGCACCCATGCAAACTCTACTGGCCAGGTACTACAAAAGCTATACATGTAACAAAAGTTACCACCCTGGACAAACCTTGCTGGCAGGTGACCAGCAGCTGAGTCATGCCGATGTTGTGACAAGAAAGGGCTTCAACTGACAAGATAAACTATCTTTGTAGTTCAACGTTCAGACCTAAATAAAGATACCTCTCAGTGCTGGTGTGTCAACAGGGACATACCTTCCCATGAATTGACACTTTGACAAAGATACTGCCTGAGGCAACAAGTGACTGGCCAGACCATGCATACATTATTGGCAACAACTTATTGCCAGAAAGCAGCTTGCACACATCACGTACCTAGAAGGTACATGCACTGAACGAGTTCCAAACCACAGCAGATGCACCTCAGGCGCACCATCTGCTATGTGCCCCAAAGCTTCAGCACATTCAGCAAAATATATTGGTCGGCGACGGAAGGTGCCGCAGAAAGCCACCTTGCTAGCCAGCTAACTGCTGGTAATTGCAGTTTGTGAATCACCCACAGCAGTCAACTTGAGCTGTGACGCACGCACCTTCTCGTCAAGCAGCACAGGCTGAACGCCAAAGAAGGGCAAAGTGGCAGAGCCTGGCTTCAGACTCCAGGCTCCAGGAAGTGGCGTCAACAAAATGGCGCCAGTCTCAGTCTGCCACCAAGTGTCCACAATGGGGCATCTCCCGCCACCAATGACTTTGTTGTACCAGTTCCAGGCTTTGGCGTTGATTGGCTCTCCCACAGTCCCCAGGATTTGCAGACTTGAGAGGTCTCTGTCAGTGACAAACTTGTCCCCGGCTGCCTCCAAGGCCCTGATGAGGGTGGGAGCTGTGTAGAAGGTGCGCACCTGCAATGACACAGTCAGGTTCAGATTTGATCAAAAAGATCAAGATCAAGAAAGGTCAAAAGTCTTAAAAGTAAAATTTGGCAAATACTGTAAGCTGCTCATTGCACACCTGCAGTTTAAATGCTTTGCGGTTGCACCTTGCTTGGTATCATGGTATGTTACGTTGAGTTGCAAAACACAGTCAGCACAACACAGCGCACAGCACAGCGCAGCACAGCATGACACAGCGCAGCACAGCACAGCACAAAACGGCAAGGCATCACATCTGCATCAGCACATATGCATAGCTGACAAACGTCAGTGCTTGACCTGAAGGTCTGCTCCTAGCCACATACAAACCTGACCACAATTGCAGACCAGAAGGTGAAGAGGCCAACCCTACCTTGTGCTTCTCCACAATCTGCCAGCATCTGCTGGGGTCAGGGTAGGTGGGCACCCCCTCAAAGATCACATTTTGAGCCCCATTCAGCAGTGGGCCGTAGGTCAGATATGAGTGGCCAGTGATCCAGCCGCAGTCTGCCGTACACCAGTACACATCGCCTGGCTGGAGGTCAAACACATACTTGGTGGTCACTCCTGCCATCACCATGTAGCCGCCTGCAGCCAATAGCATGGTACACTCTAGATATCATATAGAAACCATAAGTATAAATCCTCAAGCTTAAACACTCCAAAACCAAGAGTGGGGGGAGTTTGACAATGGGGGAGCCAGGCTAGCTGAATGCAGCTGCCAAACAAACACAGGCTGAGAGCCATTGGATGCTTAACGTTAGCTGTGAATGGGTTACATAGTATGAGATGGACGCTTGACATCAGCTGAGACTGCATGCAAGCCTGAGCTTAAAGGAGGGTATATTGGAGGAGTTTGAAATGTCTGAAGCTATATGAAAAGTGTGAGCTGAGCTATTGCAGCTTCTGCAGCCTTGCGGCCAGCGATATTGGCTTGTGCTGACTCAAGGCGCAGGCAAGCTGCAAATTGGCCTGACGCGTAATGTCAACATGACCTGCAAACCCTTTGATATACAGCATACACTGAAGTACAGAGTGCAGCAAAGCGCAGCGTACTTTGAAGTGCAGCATACTTGACAGCAGGATACAATATTTATGTTGGAGTTGTATCACACACAACAAACAGCAGCTGACATTCAACACTAATATGCCGTCCCCACAGAGCAAGGGAACAATACTGTACAAAAGATGTGAAAGCCACCTTAGGTCAGCATTACAGCATATAGGCTTAGCTAGCAAACAGAACGAAAAAAAATTGAACTGCTCCACAAGCATTTGACAATAAGCTCAGCAGCAGCAAAAACGCCACCTGTGGTGTGGAGCACTCCCTTAGGGTTGCCAGTGCTGCCTGATGTGTACAGCAGGAACAGTGGGTCCTCAGAGTTCATCCACTCAACCTGCATCACACAGCTGCATGTTACAATTGCAAATTACTAATTTGAGAATACGATGTTGAAGACATGAGGGTCATGCACATGGCCTTGAGCTGGAGGAAAGAAGCGAAAGCTTGCCAATGCCTCTGTAACAGGGGCTATGTGCCACAGGCAAGGCAGCAATCTCAGCAAGTGGCGGGCAGCCGGGTGGCCACTTATTGCTGAGATCTGTGATCAAAGAATGTGACACGTATCTCGCAGCACTGCTGTTGCAAGCAGGCATTGTACATGAGGCCCAATGTGCCACTGCAAAAAACGCACAAGAGAATGGTCCAATGAATGTCAGCTCTATCCAAAAAGCATGCTGGACGCCATAACATTACACACTGCAACAGCAGTGCCTCCTGACACCCATGGCATGGCACAGCTGGGTCTGTCTTGTGGTCAGGGTGTTTCATAGATCTTAAGTAAGCATTGCCCTGTCACTGTAGCAACGCCGAACAGCTTCAGCTGCAGTATGCTACCCTGAAGAACTTCTGATGCTTGCTCCTGTTCAGCGACCAGCCACTGCAGAAGTTGCATGCCAGCATGCCTCAAACACATACAGCCCGCTACTGCTCACAATTTGATGGAGAGCCATGGATCCTTTACCAGGTGGCTGTCTACATGCAGGACAATGCAGCAAGACTGTGGTGCATTCAAGGCACAAATGCCTTGCATACCTTACAGTCAGTGCCCTGCTTGCCCACTTGCTCCTGCCACCAAAGGTCCCTGCCCTTCACCCACGGGCACTCCCCCTTTGCCACAGAGGGGGTGTCCAACACCAGACACACTTCCACCTTGAAGCCCCCAGCCTCCTTAGTCATACCCACCGCCCTGTCTACAATCTGTTTCAAACCCAGCTTCTTTGCTCCACGCTTTGTGCCAGCCGCAGTCAGCACCACACGTGCTTTGCAGTCCTGTATCCTCTGAGCCAGCGCCTCTGTTGAGAAGCCGCCAAAGACAACCGAGTGGACTGCGCCAATGCGTGCGCATGCCAACATGGCAATGGGTAGCTCACAGACCAGTGGCATGTAGATTGCCACTGCATCACCCTTCTTAATTCCAACAGATCTCAACCAGTTACCCTGCAACCCATTGGCAGCGATCAAGCATTGTAGGACACAGTCTTGATATCAGCACAATGCAAAAAGTGGTTTCTGAGGTCGGTTTACAAGGAAAATCGCATTGTCTCAAGCATGGTGAGCTCTGATCAGTTGTGGAACAGCATGCTTGCTGGGCTGTGTACAGGCAGAAGGGGCACAGGACCTCAACTGAGTCAACCTGGAAAATGTGTAACAGACTACACAATGTGCATTAGGGCAGAGTGAGCACTGTCAACAGGCAAGCCTTGCTTGAAACAGGCATGCCTTGCTTGAAACAAACATTGCTGCAGCCTGCTTTCTCTCAAACAGCTGAATCATGACAACAGGCACAATCCCAACATGGCCAAAACCAAGCTCGTAGAATCCCATAAGCTGTTGTTATGTAGCTTGCTAGGACTTCAAGACAACCATTATAACGACTAACGCAATGCACTGGTCAGAATTGCTTTGAAACTTGACATCAATTGTAGAACTAGAAAGACAGAAACAGTTCACAGCAGCCCCAAGTGTAGGGCTTCATCACCCAATGATGGTAGCAAAGTAACTCACCAGCCTGCTGACTTCCACAAGAACCTCCTTGTATGTCATTGTGCGTGACTGATCCAGCTCGTTTCCCTCCCACAAGAAGCAGGGCTGGTCACCTCTGCCATCCTTGACATGCCTGTCAAGGCAATTGTATGCAATGTTGGTTTTGCCCCCTCTGAAGAACTCCATCTCAATCTTGCCATTGTCCATGTTGAAGTTGGACTTGACGTGCTGCTTCTCAAACTGGACAAACAGGATGTACACAGTGAGTGCATCATAAAACCCCTTTGAAGAATGAAGAGCAACACATGCATGTCATGCCACTCAGATGCAAACCAGCATGATTTGTGCAAGCCATCCACATGCTGTTGTACTCTCAAGAGTCATGCTCAACAGCATGCATCGCAGGTGTCACTGATGCAATGTCAGAGTGACCGACTGCATGCATTATCAAGCGACCCTCATGTCCAGAGTCATCAACATTGGCTATTTTCAAGCAGAGTTGTTATTTGCTCAAAGAAGGTGATGCGCATGAGCAAGGCATCATGTCTGTCCGTTTCTCTGAGTACCTTTTCCTGCCAGTGGTAATCTTGAGCAAACTTGCCCCAAAATGCAGCAGGGTCAGCTAAGGATTGCTTGTATAGTTGCTCATACTCCTCTCTAGAATTAACCCCTGTCCTGGCCTTGTATTGACCTCCAGGTAGCTGTACACAAATGCACATTTCAGCTAGCATTCACGCTTGCCATGGCTAACATGCACTGATGGCACAAAAAGTGACACCAAGGTTGTGTTGCCCGAGCTATGCACTACCTGGGATGAGGTGGGATTAGCTGTGATCCCGTGCTGTTGTGACAGGTCTGCAGTCGCAGACTCAATGTCATCACACGTCCAAGCTGATGTAAGCTGCTAGAAGAATTTGCGACAAAAGGCAGACATCCACATACGGTCGCTGTGTCATCGATAGCAGTATGCAGTCTGAAGGTGTCCTACCTACGAAGTGTCCTGCCAATACTTGCACACGCTTCATCTGAACACTAGCGCACAACGTTTCAGACGGTGAAATATGCTTGTGTGCGGTCAAGTGAAGCAGCAGAGCGCCGGTCCCTACAGCTGTGTGCCTATGTGCAAGACGTCTGACGAAGACAGCCAGCACTGTTGATCCGAGCCTTCACCGCAGGCAGCGGAGAAGCACGTTAGCGTATCACGATGAGCTTGCGGTGATGTACGCGTCAGCAACGATGCGGCATGCTCCGCGTTGCTGACCGAGCAACGCGGAGCACTTGTCAGCTGGAAAAGATAAGTCATCGTCGGCGCTGACTCGGCAAGAGCCTTTCTGGGTGACTAATGCTAGCAGCGCGAGGTGCGGGACATCCTGTGCATAGGTGTCCTTAGCAGCATTGTAGAGATTGCCGAAACTGCTTGCTGGACTTCGCGGGAATAAGTTAAATGCCAGGCCGTCCGCACATGCATCGTTGCTCAGCAGCTACAGCCCTGTCTGTGAAGGCAGTGCTTCATGCAAGCTTGCTGTGCAACTCACAACCTGATGCAAGGGAAGTCGGCAAAGGAAGTATGGCTATTACGTATAGGTCGTCGGACATGCAAATTCCAGTATCATGCAGTTCCTTGTCGTCCGGTATTCCGTCCGGGAATGTAACACGCAGTATTGCTGGCTAGCTATAGCTTGACAGTATCATGATGTGAATGCGCAATCCCACAACCACCTGCAAAATGCATTCATATAAAGCCTTTTTGTTGCAACAACACATGCTTGCAAGCTTCCTACAGCATGTAGACACACACTTGAGCTGCAGGCTTCATACTTTATCAGCACCACCTGTACCAAACACTGTGTTGGTGCCAAACACAGACAGATCATAGAAGCATCATGCATGCATGCAAATCGTACAAGTACAAAACACGAGTGCCAATAATAATAATAATAATTAAAACGCTTTCCAGCTCATGATGAGCTAGGTACGTGCAGGACAAGTCTTGTCTCTCCAGAGCAGCCTGTCTTGTGCATCCCTATAAGGCCTACTAATCCGACAGTTTTGACAATCACGTAATGCAACATCATTGAAACTAGACCTAGGGCGG
>JAABUP010001216.1_pt1 | contig 54321 bp, 62 predicted proteins | sample 5559201 | NCBI WGS metagenome assembly JAABUP01 (sample SAMN10711887, study PRJNA513373) | rock metagenome | isolation source: Antarctica rocks | place: Antarctica | reverse complement strand
GGGAAAAAGGAGGGGGAGAGGGGATGATGGGAGTCAAAAGGGGTAGTGAGGAGGTATTGAGAAATGATGAGCCACCTCTGAGGAGCTTGAGAGTAGGGAGGTGACCAGTGCCTGCCATGACCACCCCAAGGGCCAGAGCCACCACCCCTAGGCACCCCTCCAGAGCCTGCCGGTCCAGCCCTCTCCACGCTCCTGTGGTGCGTACGTGCTGACGTGCGTCACCTTTTTTGTGCATCACTGACTTAGCAAGCACACACTGAGGGCTACATTGCATGCTGTTTGTCACTTGACAGTACAGTCACAACATGAAATGGCACACATAATAAATAAATTCAGCCAGATTTCACAGCCAGGCCGCAATGACAACAAAGCAATGTTGGGTCCGCCACAGTGTGACTCTTCTATGAATGCAAGAATGATTCAACTATGCAACCAGATGCTTACCAGCGCTTGAGTCAGGAGCTTGCTGCTTGGCCTTCAGAAAATACAGCACATAGTGGCGCAACACCTTTTCAGCAGCTGCATTAGCACTGCCAGCAAATTTGATCCCAATGGAGAGGCAGGCACCGGCAACAGCGCTGATGTGGGCCTGCCCTATGGCTTCCAAGTCTGCCCTTTGCCCTGAGGCAGGGCCTTTCTGGTTGCCCTGTGCCCTTCCCAGATACTTTGCCACAGGCCCCTGTAGGACTTACAACCCTCAGTCAGGAGAAACAGCCTCTTCTTGTGCCGTGTGCCTTGATTCATTCCCGCCCTTTCTTTTGAAGTTTCTTGTCTACAACGCTTGCTTCTACAATGTTTCATACACAATGATTGCAGTTGAGGCAGAACGCACACACTCACAGACGCATGCATACACTCACGCATGCATGCTCACACTCAAGCATGTACGCACACACTCATGCATGCACGCACACACCCACGCACACTCTCACGCACACACTCATGCACACACTCATGGACACACTCATAAATGCACGCACCCCCTCACGCATGCACTGACACACTCACGCACGCACTGACACACTCACGCACGCACACACTCACGCATTTATGTACAGACTCGCGCATGCACGCACACACTCACGCATGCACACACACATGCACACAGAAGCAAACTGCATGTAGACACTTGCCTTGATGAGAGGCGGCATCTGAGCCTCCACCCAGGCCTGGCTTGCCTGCACCCCATCTTGCATCACCAGCGACCGTGCTAGGATGCGCAGCATGACAAAGTCAGGTCTGACATAGTCCAGGGCGAAGTGGGTGTCTGGCAGGCTGAAGGCTGCTGCTATGGCTGCATCATTGGTGCGCAGGAACATGAGGCCCAGGGCCAGGGTGGCTGCTGGTGATGTCACGTCCAGGTTCACCAGCTTGCCTTCAAGAACCACCTGAATGCCATTGACACTTTGGGGCACTTTGGCCGTATGTGTGCATATGTGCGTGAGTGAGTGCGTGCGTGTGTGCGTGCGTGCGTGTAAGAGTGCGTGTATTTGGGTGTGCGTCGAGGCAACCAGGCAGATGCAACTGGAGTTCAGAAGGTCAGTGTCCGCTTCTGATAAGCATAGGAGCCCCAACATGATTGCCAAAATGCTCGTCCTACGCGGACAGGTCTAGAGTGCTGATTTGACCTACCTGCGAGACTCCAGACTGTTGACCAGTGTCATCAGCAGGGCCCCTGAAGCCCCCAGATAGCCAGTGGGGGTAGGCAGAGTCTTCCCCCAGGGTGGGGTCAGACCCAATCACCCCCGGCCCAAAGACACTGCTGGCAGGTTGCTGCTGGCTGCTCCCTGATGACACCCCCAGCATACCCGGGTCCGACCCCCCTACCATGTAGTACCTGCAAGTCAGGTTGCTCAGATTGAGATCATATCTTGGCAGTTAGCTCAACTCCTGTGACGTGGTGCGGATTCATTGTTCAGGTGGTGGTCACATACAGCCGACACATCTATATACACAAGGCTATCTTGTCAAGTCCTGGTTTGGAGCAGCAAGTGAGAGCAGATGCCAGAAATTGTGACCTGCAAAGCCAGCAATTTCCAGCATCTGCCTAGGAAAGGTAATCATGATTCGAGGTTTTGAGGTTGAGGGGATCTTCACCTGAGTCGGTCTTCGATGTGCAGATCGCTCAGCCCTACAGCAGCTCTGCCCTGCCCCAGGGTGATCAGCCCTAGGGCCAGCCCGGCTGCCAGGGCATACCCTTCTCGATCCTGGCTCACGGCAGAACCCTGGGTGGAGGTATTGCCAAACTCACCCCCACCCCCGCCCCCAGGCCGCCGTCCAATCTCCTCCATCATGATTTCAGCTGTCAGCCTGCATTAGTGCATCAGGTGCATAGGTCTAGTTGCATAGGTCTAGTTTCAATAATGTTGCGATGCGTGAATGTCAAACCTGTCGAGCTGGTAGACCTTATAGAGATGCGCAAGACAGACAGCTTTGGAGAGACAAGACTTGACCAATATGTACCTAGCTCATCATGAGCTGGGAAGCAACGTTGTTATTATTATCATGGTTGTTAGCCTGCATTGGGTAAAATCCATGTGGCTTTCGATGATGCGCAATGATTTTTGGATAGTTGTTGAAGAAGACTTGCGACACAATGCATGCAATTTGTCAACCTAGGGTATTGGCAAGATCCCTATTGTGTTTGCAGATCGTCACAATTACTTCTGTCTAGCTTGGAGCGCTTTTACTTCCTTTTCACAACTGATTGGCAGTCACTGGTTGACCTGACATCCCAGATGGGCGTTACAAACCAAAACCGAGCCCAAAGCACATTGCTTTTGACACCAGCAATGATGTTCTGGGTCTAAATCCCAAAGCAAAACGGCTAGCTCCACCCAAGCACTGCAGACCTAAATTTTACATCAAGCTACTCATCAGGAGGGTACGTGCCTGACCTTAGGGTTGGACTCACATACATATACCTAACCCTAGGGGAAAGCACATATTTGACGTGCGTGAGTGTACCAGACCCTAAGGTAGGGCACATACTTAACAAATAAACTATACCTGACTGTAGGGGAGGGACATGTATTTGATGAGTGACTGCACATGGCCCTGAGGAGGACACTTTTTAATGAATAACTGCACCTGACATTTAATGAATAACTGCACCTGACCCGAGAAGAGGATAAATCTGATAAACAAGTGGACGCAGGTTGACCTATGGCATGATCCCTATAACAGCAGACCAACCCCCAGCAGAGCAGAAGCTTGTACCTGGGAGGGCACATAGGGTTGACCTTTGGCATGCAGGGAGCTACTCACAGTCATACGTACCCGACCCCGGGGGAGGGCACTTTTGACACGAACAACTGAATGAAGGTTGACCTGTGGCATGATCCCTGATACAGCAGACCAACCCCCAGCAGAGCCGAAGCTTACACCAGGGGGAACTCACAGGGCTGACCTTTGGCATGCAGGGTGCTACTCACAGTCATGTGTACCATACCCCAATGGAGGACCCGTCTTACATGAACGAATGAATGGACAAACAAACGAACAAACAAACGAACAAACAAATGACCAAATGAACGAATGAATGAGGGTTGACCTGTGGCATGACCCCTGATACAGCAGACCAACCCCCAGCAGAGCCGAAGCCTGCACTAGAGGGGACAGCTCCAGCTCGGGGTAGGTGGCAGGGTGGCGAGCAGGGATGTGCAGGAACAGCATCTTGCTGATGACGGGGTCCAGGGTACCCCTCTTGGAGGCGGCCATGCCCAGCAGCACCCCCACTGTTGTTGCATCGTGCTCCTGGCTGAGATACCGGTACAGGTCTGTGGCTGACAAGCAGCTCAAGTGCCCTGCAGCTCATCACAGGGAGCCCTTGCAAACTGGCTGAGAGCAGATCATCAACTGGAACCGCACATGTTAAACATCTCTTACAAGGAGCTACTCAGGACCGTCTGTGCCTGACCCTGCATGTACAGCGCAAGACAGGCGGGCGGGCGGGTGGGTGGGTGGGTGGGCGGGCGGGCGGGCGGGCGGGCGGGCGGGCGGGCGGGCGGGCGGGCGGGCGAGCGAGCGAGCGAGCGAGCGAGTGAGTGAGTGAGTGAGTGAGTGAGTGAGTGAGTGAGTGAGTGAGTGAGTGAGTGAGTGAGTGAGTGAGTGAGTGCGTGAGTGAATGAGTGCGTGAGTGAGTGAGTGAGTGAGTAGCATGCCTTGAACAACACAACAGTGCAGGCTTCAGAATGCATTTCCAGTACCTGCCAAACCAAGGCCCATGAGCATGCCGGCATGGGTGTAGTTGGGGGTCTTGGGCTTGTTGTACACCACCCAGGTACGGGTCAACCCACCCCCTCCTGGAGCAAGCCTGATGCCTGCATTGCATTGTGTTGTGTTCTGTCTGGGAAACAACCAAATCACCCTCATCTTTCAACATGTTTGGAATTGTCAACTCACACGGCTGCAGCACGCCGTGCTGCGTCCACAGCTATTTCAGTAATTAATTAATGTCAGCCTGTTCTTGGCTTGTCCAAACCAGCAGGAACACTGATGTGAAACTTGGGCCAGGCATGTGCATTTTCCTTTTACATGTCATGCTACAGATGATGCATCATACTTTGTTGCATCAAGTCCAATGTCATGCAGTTCGCAGCCCCCTTCATGCATACCAGTAGCAACACCATTGTGGATCTCAGGCCAGGCACTTGCATTTCCCACTCACATATTGTGCTACAGATCGTGCATCATACACACTTTGTTGCATTATGTCTGATGTCATGCACTACAACACATGCATACCAGCAGCAACACCATTATGGAACTCAGGCCATGCGGTGACATCAGCAGCAGCTCCCGGCACGGCATTGGCAGCCGACAGGTCCAAGTTGAAGACTGCGTTGTGCTGCTGGGGCAGGCGACCAGCCAGACACAGGTCCGGTATGCACAACGGCTCTGTGGGTATGGGACGCAATGTGCCTGCAAAGACTCACAGCATTCAAAGGGTATTTTGCCCCACACAGTGCTCAACTGCATGGAGCAGGCGATCAGACAGACACAGATCTGGTATGCACCAAGGCTCTGTGGGTATGGGACGCAATGTGCCTGCACACACTCACAGCATTCAAGCGGGTATTTTGCCCCACACAGTGCTCGACTGCATGGAGCAGGCGATCAGACAGACACAGATCTGGTATGCACCAAGGCTCTGTGGGTATGGGACGCAATGTGCCTGCACAGACTCACATCATTCAGGGGGCTCTGTGGGTATGTGACGCAATGTGCCTGCAGGGACTCACAGCATTCAGGGGGTGTTTCATACACTCCCCACCCAGTGATTGGCTGCAAAGAAGCAACGTGATGACTGCAGCCTGTCCATCTTTGTCCAGGTGGGGAACTGCACCATCAGCACGGCCCTCACACATGCTTAGGACAGACATTTGGTGGCGTGAGAGTTGCATGTCACTCAGCAGTTGATGTGGCTGATATGCTGGAGGGGTTAGTCAGGTCGCAAGGCATGTGAGAGCAGCCAACATGTAGCAAAATGCACAGCAGGCATGTGGAGGCAGTGCCAATCACATGATGAGATTCAATTTTTTGATGTGGATTTATGCTTGAGTGTGGACTCAAGCTCCTGAGGCAAGTTTGCACTGTGATCATGAACGACAGCGTCTTGCACAGCTTTGCACAACTCTTCTTCATGCCTTCCTTCAGTTGCCTTCAATACCCTTGCTAGCGATTGGCACTGTATGGCACTCAAAGGGAAATTGGCTTTCAAGCATGCTAAAATGAAAAGTCCAGCAACATTCACAAACGGTTGATCATGCAGTCTATCATAGGATCTATTGTGCAGATAGGCGAACAGAGGATGGGGAGGGGGGTGGGGGGTGACCTAGGGTGAGGGCGCCCCGGCCCAGCGGGAGGGTCATGGTGCGCATCCCCAGGGCCAGGAGGCGGGCCTGCTGGAGAGCCTGCATCTCTGGGTCCCCAACCTCGGGAGCATTGGCAATGCGCACTGTTGTCGGCTCAGCAGATGACAGCAGCCGCCTCACCTGCATGTTGACAACAGCTTGGGACAAATAACAGTATCAATACTTGCAACCTCAGGAGCAATGCGCACAGTTGTCGGCTCAGCAGATGACAGCAGCCGCCTCACCTGCAGGATCACAATTTCTGCGCTTTTTTCTTAAAAGGAAGGGCAGAAAAGAGATGGATACAAGAAAAGTGAAGGGATACCAGAAAAAGCGAAAGCTGAGATAGAAAAGAAAAGAGAATACTACGCCTTTCGGCGTCAGTTCAATGAGAAGCCCAGTGTTATGCCGGGCTGCCCAGGAACAGCTTGAGATAAGTAAGACTATGGACTGTTACTATGCTTTCCAGCTCATGATGCACTAGGTATGTGCAGGACAAGGCCTGTCTCTCCAGAGCAGCCTACAGCACGAAAGTGTAGCTGTGTAAGGACTGTCTACCATACCATACTCATCTGTGTGTTGCTTCATATAACAAAGTGTGACACGCTGCCGCCAAGAAGCATCAATCAAAAACTTAATCTCTTGCGTGTCAATGTAGAACTTCTCACTGTTTCCTCAAAAGACTATGGTTGTGAGCGAACGCTTGTGCTTGTGATCATGTTCAACTGCGCTTGTGATCATGGTCAACTACTCATGTGCTTGTGATCATATTCAAGACTATGATTTTGAGTGAACGCTCAAGCTTGTGATCATCTTCAAAGCACCTTGTGATGGTAAGCCTGCACTTGCAAGCGCCCTTCAATTAATCACTGGGAATTGCTTGTCATTGGGCACAATTAGGTGGACGATGCAAAATGACTAAAAAATGAGATAAAGTACAGTAAAGTAAAGCCAAAGTCAAGCAGAGCAAAGCAGAGTAAAGTGGAGTGAGATAAAGTGCCATAAAGTGACATCGAGTCGAATCAAGTCAAGTCAAGTCCAGTCCAGTCCAGTCAAATCCTGTCCAGTCCAGTCCAGTCCAGTCCAGTCCAGTCCAGTCCAGTCCAGTCCAGTCCAGTCCAGTCCAGTCCAGTCCAGTCCATGTCAAGTCAAGCCAAGTCAAGTCAAGTCAAGTCAAGTCAAGGACACAGAAGAGTTACCTCCAAAAGGCGAAGATCTTGGCCAAATCGGAGCTTGGCTGCCTTTGTGTTCAGGCCCTCCATACCATCATACACTGCTGTCTGTTCAGCTTCCTTGCCTTGCTCTGTCCGTTGCTCTTCCTCCCCACCCAAACCTGCAGCAGCATGCTGTCAAGCTGCGAGTTCTACGTCTGCTCAACACCATGCGCCGCAAGCAACATGTACAGACTTCACACACCATGAAAGTTGCCAAGTCTGTTCTCTGCCTCATCAACATTGTTGTTACCGGCAGCAGAAGATTGGAAGTTTGGTGCGCACTTGATGGTGTGTTTGTGCTTTTTAGCATGCGTCAGCCAGAGACATGAGCCTTAACTATGAATGCTGTTCAAAGATGATGGAAGAATGACGCAAAAAATGTTGGGCAGGATATCCCACCTGGGCTTTGCAGCCTCTGAGTGTATGGGACAGTCAAACCCTTACGAGCTGCTGCAGGCCTGTCATCAAAGCCCTGGGGCAGGGCTGTGAGCTGCAGCCCTGCCCTACCAGAAGGTACGGGAGGTGGCGGCAAAGGAGGTGTGGGGGGTGCAGGGTGGAATGGGCGATGCCCCAGGGTGGGGTCTGGGGGGGTACCTATGACCCTGGCCCCTATGCTCAGGCGGCTGCGCTGGCGGCCCACAGCTGTGGCTCCTGTATGATGAAAACACAATCTTGTTGCTGCTTGTTACATGCACAGCTTGATGTTTCTGCTCTCTGAGACGTAGATCAGCAAAGCATGGCAGCAGAGATGCTTCTCTATTTGGTGGGTCAGGGATCTGGTAGAGCTGTTGCTTCAAGCATGCAATCTGTATCTTCCTTTGTCATGAGAGTATGCACAAACAACAGGCCTGCACAGCTATGGCTTCTGCCATTGGAGCATTGTTGCGATGTCAGAAGCTGCTGCTGCAATCGACAGACAGATGACAAGCACAGAGTGGCAGCACCAAGTAGCACAATAGCATTATGATGCGCCTCACCTTGTAGGGTGCCAAGTTGGGGTTGCCTGATTGGGGTCCGGCCCAGGGAGGGTCTGTTGGGGGACGCCCCACCCCCCGCCCCATGGTGCAGGGGGGTGGCGAGGGCCAGGGAGGATACTGGAGTGGCAAGGGGCAGGGAAGACTGGGGGGTTGCCCCCTCAGGGGGGAGGGCCATTGAGGCCTGTACTGTGGCTGCTATATCATCTCTGCCAATCAAGACGTAAGCTGCCAAGGGCCAGCCTGTACAGCCACAAGCTAGTAGACATCTTGCACCCCAGGCTGGTAGACACATCTGGCAGCCACAAGCTAGCAGACACATTTGCAGCCACAAGCTAGTAGACGCATCTCGCAGCCACAAGGTAGTAGACACATCTAGCAGCCACAAGCTAGTAGACGCATCTCGCAGCCACAAGCTAGTAGACACATTTTGCAGCCACAAGGTAGTAGACACACCTTGCAGCCACAAGCTAGTAGACATACTTTGCAGCCACAAGCTAGTAGACACATCTTGCAGCCACAGCCACAAGCTAGTAGACACGTCTTGCACCCCAGGCTAGTAGACACGTGTTGCAGCCACAAGCTAGTAGACACATGTTGCAGCCACAAGCTCAGCCACAAGCTGCTATTGGGACTATGCCTGGCTTCATAGGAAAAAAGCCTTAGTTCACAGCTCATTTGTCAGCATGTGTGGTGGATAAAACGGATGTCATATCTTTGAATGCCTTGGATCATCTATTGCTGAGTGTATGCTGACTTCCCAATCGTTGTCTGTTGACTCCCCTGATGAGTCACAAAGACAGCATGTGTAGCCTGACTGCACTGATTGAGCAGTCTGTCTTGCGCAAGACAGACTGCTTAGGAGAGACAAGACTTGTCCCGCACCTACCTTACCATGAGCTGGAAAGCGAGATTATTGTTATTGTTATTATTACTGAGTGAGATGAAGAAGTGGAGCATCACCTGAAGGAGCTTTAGCTCTGCAACGCTGCAAGGCCTCTCTGAGGGGCAGGGCCACTCCCAGCGGCAGCGTGTCCAGATCAGGCAACGTCCATTCCTACAGTTGCCACAAACACTAAGTATGACTCCAGGCTGCCGCGTTAGGATTCTCCCTTCATGATCGTTGAAAAGCGTTGGCTTTTCTTGTTTCTTTTCACTAAGTGTGACGGTTTGCAGCAGTTTGGCATGATGTGAGCTTAGGCAAAGGTCATGCTTGTTGCAAAGTGCAGGCGCGGGGCGCGTTCATGTTGATAGTTGGGTTGACCTAGAAGCCGAGGCATCACTTGCATTACCTGTTGCGCAGCAGTCTATAGCAGGCAGCCATAGCAGTAGATGCCTGCTGTGAGTTGAGCTTGTCTTGCATGGTTTCAAAAGCTTGCAGTGCATCTGACAACAGTATGAAGTTTTTCGAAATTTACAAACATATTTCTCAAAAATGAAAACAAAACCACATTTTTGCTTTTTCGGAAAGTTTTTGGCACCTTTTCGGCAACCCAGAATCGGTCCTACTGGTTGCCTAAACATATTTGCATGAACGCAATACACGTGCCACAGAGATATGAGTTTATCCCTGATCTAGCAGCGTAACAGTGTATCAGGATTCCTCAAATGACCGGAGTAAGTGTGAAGCTCACCCTATCAACCATTGCCAGCACCAGCTTCTGTGCACCTTCCTGGATTGCAGTCCTTGCCAGCTCAGCATGACCTGGTGGCAGACCTGACTTGTCACCTTCTGTGCTTGCTGAGTCAGCAGCTGATGCCAAGCTGGACTGTGCAAGCATGTGACTGCATGCTGCGCTGCTTTCATTGAGCAGAGTGTACAGCTCTAGAATGTCGCATGTGCGCTGAACACAGGGCGCTTGCTTGTCGGCCAGCAGGGGCAGCAGGGCAGGCTGGGGCTGGCCCTGAAGCAGGCTGTGGAGGGCCCCATGGATGTTGGCAGGAGGCAGCACATTCTCTCGGACGTATATTCCATCAATGCCTGTCATGCATGATGTGACTCAGAGTGAGATAGACTGAAGAGAAAATTGCATCAGTTCTGAATGCAAGCCTCTGTTCAGCATTCAGCAAACTGTCTCACGGCTGCATTGTCTGGCAACACAGTAGCTGTCATTGCGGACTTCAGACAAAGACAGTGTCAAGGCACATGATATTCTCACCTTACAGACTTGTTGAGAACAATGAAACATAAAGCAAAGCCTCTGATGACATGACAAACCAGTACTCATCCAAAATAACAAAGGACGCATGGTAAAGGCAATAAGCAGAAGGAAGGCTGGCCTACCCTGACTGGTAGCCTGCAGGGCAGTGGGTCCCAGGTCCCTTCTGTAGTGCTCCTTGTAGTCAGGGGCAGACAGCATCTGAGCCAAGCTGAACAGCAGCTTTCCCAGAGACGGCAGCAGATGCCATCTCACCACATTCAGCTTGAAGTCCTGCAATTGCAACAGAAATTTTCAAAGGCTCCAACAATATCTTTTATAAACATAAATATTTCTCCGCCAGACATGATTTGCAAGACAGCAACATTTTCCTGTCAGTTCAGGCAAGCAGCAATGTCACTGGTCAATGCACGATTTCTACCGTCAACGGATGACAGAATCAGAAAGCAGGGAGTGCATGCTAGCAGTATGCAGATCACGATGTGTATCAGGATTTGTGACGCTGCTGTGCATGCATGGAAAGAGTGTTGCATACACAACACACAGCCATATCAGTTTGAGGGAAGAGTGTTGTGTGACTTTGGTGTTATTTGATTTTGGTGTTGTCTGATTTTGGTGTTGTTTGATTTTGTCGTTGACTGATTTTGGTGTTTTCTGATTTGGGTGTTATTTGATTTTGGTGTTGTCTGATTTTGGTGTTGTTTGATTTTGGTGTTGTTTAATTGGTGTTGTTTGATTTGGTGTTGTTTTGCGCCCTTAGGGCTCTCGAGTACCTGTTTATTTGTTTGGCATGTTTATACCCAGCGCCGGGCCTCAGGTGTAAGCACTGAGGCGGCTGGTTGATTTGGCAAGTTTATACCCAGCGCCGGGCCTTAGGTGTGGGCACTAAGGCGGCTGGTGACCTCCCAGTCAGGCCAGTCAATCAGATGATTGAGTTGGCAGAACTGTGCCCAGTGAGCCGATCGCAATGCCGGTTATACTCACCAGGCTGGAGGTAAAAATCCCTTACCCCCCTTCAGGGTTGTAAGTTTGGCAAGCGTCTCAGCCCCGGTCCGGGGTATGGGTTGGCGTTTCAACTGGTTCCTGCATCATGACCCTTCCGATACGCGAGCCGCGTCGTCGCGATTCGCAAAAGGTAGCTGAGCTGTCTCGCAAAGTCAGATCTGTTATTCAGAGATGCGCTTTTTGGCGAAAGTCTGCGAGTGTCGACTTGTGTGCTCTCACAGCATTTACAACACATGCAGCAAGAACGCGACGCTTTGAAGACGCTCTTCAATGAAACCCTGCAGCGCGGGGACTGGATTCGTAATGCAAGTGCAGCATAGCAGTGATGTAAAACGCGCGATCGTCTCTTGCATACCAGTACTGGATCTGTTTCAACACGACGTCACCAAGGCCCATTTTTTGTTGGGTCCAGCCGCAACTTGGAATGGAAGCGATCATAGGCTACTTTGGACAGACTTGCTGCAACACAACCCTGGTGGACCCACTTGTTTAGGTTCAAGCCCTTGCAGGCTGCCTGGAACCCCCACAGATGTAGTATGTGTCTTCTGCTAGGATACAAGTTAGCGCTGGTTAATCAAAACCCAGCAAGTGTCTTGTCAATATCACAAAACGAGCTAGGGAGCCCTTAGTCCTTCAAAGCTGGCAAAGCTGCAGGCCATGAGTGGCATGTACAACCAGCATTACAAAGCGTGTTTGATGTGTTGCTGTTGTTCACTGCCGTGTGCCTGTGTGTGACATAAGAGGGTTGCCTTCCCTCTGATGCCATGTGCTGAAGCCAGCTCATCTGCCACATCACATCACAGCAGTTGCCTATCGAGTATGCTGCTGCCACATGAAGAGATTTTCATACTCACCATAGTCACAGATGTGCAAGCTGGGTTTGCTAGGTACCTACTGGGTGAGTCTCAAACTCAAATGGAAAGATGAGACATTGAAATCAAGAAGCGTCACCTCATACAAGGAGTGCAGGGCATAGAGGGTCTGCCACACTTCTTCCCTGTCTGCTTGAGGGCACTGCCCCAGGGGCTGCTGCCCCTCACAACTCCGCCCTGCCCTTGTGCTGGAAGCAGCCCAGGCATAGTCCTTCTGAGACATGAACTCTCTGCAACGTCAGACATCAACGTCAGGCATGTGCAATTGCTCTTACAGGCCTGACTTCTTGCAAGCGGCCTTTCAGCCTGTTTGCATGCTCACCATCTGGACCATCCAATGCACTGTGTTTACTGAAGATAACCTGGATGGGGTTTGGTGTAGCCAGTGCAACAGCAGTTCACTATGATGCTGGAATGACCTCGTACTTTTGCTCGATGTCTCAATTCTGCTGATGCTTATAGGACTTGTGTCATAGTCTATCCCCATTACCAGAGGCAAGAAGTGATCAAGGCAAACATGAGCTGCTAGTAGACGTCACAGCATCAGGCCTCTGCATAATCACTGCATCAAGGCTATGCTTTGCCATCCTTGGGCTATCCTCTGGATCAAAAGAGATTGTCATTGTTTGAAATCATGCAGCACTACTGGTGACTCTGATATCCATGACAGGCTGGCAAGGGACATGACTGATGGTGGTCAGGCTGCAGAAGCTGCTGACTCAGCACTAACCTTATGTCAGACAGACAGCATTTTCATTTGCTTGTAGTGTGAAAGGCTCAAACCACACATGCAATTTCACAGTAAAACAGTCCATCAGCCGTCAAACAGACCTGTGATAGTCAGAGGTGACTAGGTTCTCCCAGGCAGCGTCTGAAGAGGAAGAGTAGACGGGGGCACCAGGGGTGGGGGGCTCGCCCTCCCCTGAAAGGGTCTTGAAGAGGCCGGGGGTGTTGAACCCGGGGGCGGTGACTGTGGCAGGGTCTAAAGCCCAGCCTAGAATCAGATCAGCCAGTTGAGCCCATTCTTCTTCAACATCACCACTTGCGCTACCTGCAGTACATGTCACTCCTTTTTTCCTTTTTCCTTATTATTATTATTTATTTGTTTGTTTATTTATTTATTTATTTTATGTTTTATATGGAATGGTATTATCCTTATGATTATTTCGCCGATCAATCGTGGTTGATATTGACTGCATGTCACAACCGCCAGCCACCATTGTGGTACTCATGCAAGGGACATGTCAACAATGGTATGAGTAGGGTGAATGCTCATGACAAGGCAGTATGCTGAACAATTTGCTCTCAAGGATTTGTAGGTGCCTTCATGCAAGGAAGATGCATGCACATGCAAGCAAGGACGTGAAATGTAAGGCAGGGATGTGATTGTAAGTCAAGTCATCAGCGTTTCAACATTACTGTATTGCAATACCACCAGCGCCGAAATACAAGAAACAGCTTGCAATACCATGTCCATCTAGAGATGATTAATGAAAAAGCAAAACAGCAATGACAACCATTCACAGATGATTGATGCAATTTAAAACACTGACCCTTGCAGTACCATGTAGATATGACCATCAAAAAGCACAAAGGAGACATGTAAAAAAACATAGACAAGGTGTTTTGGTTCATCACCTGGTGACAACAGGTGTTTAGTTGCAAGCGAATGAAACAGCCCTGTTGGCAGCACCTGATGGAGGGCATCCAGGGCCAGTTTTGGCAATGGCCCTACAGGGGCAAAGGGCAGGGCCACCCTCACAGCCTCACCGCTTTGCAGCACTACTGTTACTCTGTCCTCTACCGCATCCTGCAGACATGCTGTGGCTTTACAATGACAATAATGATAAAAAACGCTTTCCAGCTCATGATGAGCTAAGTACGTGCAGGACGAGTCTTGTCTCTCTAGAGTAGCCTGTCTTGTGCATCCCTGTAGTAGTTATATGCTGTGCTTCACAACTACATGGAAAAACACTCAGCTGGTTTGATGTCTTGTTCAAGCAAAAGTTGGCTAGCATTACAGGTGCAATGTTATACCCACCAACCCCTAACCTAATCTCATTGCTCAAAGCGATGCATTGTTCCTAGGCAGGGCACATGAGGCTGGCTTATAGCATCACTTGACAGCCCATATGGATCATGACCTACTTACACATGCATCATGCTGCATGTACACCATTTGCCTCATTGGCAGGCTCCTACTTGTGCAGAGCCTTGTCTATCTGGGCATCAGTTGAGAGCAGCAGAAGCGACTTTGCCTGCCAGTCTGGCTGCTTGTCACAAGTGCAGCATCACTCCCAGCAAGGGAGCATGACAGCAGATGTCACATTGCTGAGCTAGCCTATGTCTTGTAGCAGCAGCGACAAACAGTAGTAGCGACAGCACTGACCTTTTTCCCAACTTACCAAAACAACAGTTGGAAGCAGCAGCAACCAACATCAGCAGCCACCAACTCAAACTTGTGTTTCAACAAGAAAGGGCTTTAGGGTTGCCGCAAATACTTCAAATATACTGCTTGAAACCCTGATCAAACAAGACCATGCCTACGGAGAACAGACATGAAGTGGAGATGCGCTGCTGACTTTACCATACCTTGAGGGACGCCATGTCCGGCGGGGGCTCAAGGGCATCTGCAAGTGCCCTGACATCAGGCATGCCCCTGGTGGGAGGGGAGTCCACCATGTCATCCTCGTTCAGCCCCATGCTGGCATCTGATATGGACCTGGGGATGCCTGTTGCCTTGAAGGGCGTCACTGACATCACCTCTGCAGCACAACACAATAGACGTTTGATTGTGCATAACTGTGAAAGTTGCGACTGGCATGGCTCTACAGCACAAAACCACAAATGCAGAGCCCTATGCTGGCATCTGACATTACCCCTGCAGCACAACAAAACAGACTTTTGGATGGGCAACACGTTTCCAAATGGCTCGACTGTCATTGGCTCTGCAATATGAACGACCAAACACAAAGTCACAAGCTGGCGTCTGAAATCAAGCTTGGCATGAATGTCACCTTCAGTGCTGTCAGTGGCGTAGGCTGTGCAACATGAAGGCATTGTCTTACTAGCCCACTTGCTGTGCACCCTGAAATTAGTGTGTTACTTGACAAGGACTGTGCAGCGTGAAAGTAGGCGTCGTGACCAAGAAAGGGATCCACATGGGCTCTGCATGACTGTATGCATGCAAGTGACTCAGCTGATGAATTGGGTCAGGCTGCAGCAGGTGTGTCAGGCACTTGTTCATTCGTTCACTGAACATGTGTCTTCCATGACAGTCTGGTCAGTACAGTCCCGAGTAGCTTTATGAGGCCCTGTATGAGGCCCTGGTTTGGTAGTCACCTTGTGTCAGGAGCCAGACTGCCATGATTCCAGACAGTTTGAACCAGAGGTGTACACCAACACTTTGACTCTGGTGCAAATCACAAGGTTTGGGGTAATGGGTTCAGAGTTTGGGACTTACAATCATATAGCGCTTGCTTGCTCACAACACCACAGAGCACAGCTCACCTGACTCGGACTCTGTATGAGCTGTAGGGCTACGCCTCGCGAAGCACTTATAGGGAGACAGGCCATCGCCAAGCCCAGGGACTCTGAGCCGGATGTCACACACATGGCGGCAGCCCACATGCAGGGACAGCTTGGCCGGTGAATGGAGCAGCAGCAAGTCGGTTGGTGGGATGTGCGCATGACTTGAGGCCTCAGGGCGTCTTGTGGCTGTGACAGCTGCCATTGACAATGCGTCCAGTTCAAAGGCAACCTACAAGCAGGTTGAATATGTCATCAGATACAAGAGCCGATGTCTCCTCACGGGGTAGGGCCTTAGCCTCAGCAGGATTTGTAATCTATGCTGGCAACAATCAGGGTATGCCTTGTACAATAGGCCTAGCAGGACTAAATGAGAAATGGTGGTACCAGCTGGGGCAAGGTGACTGTACCTGAACCTTGGGGCGTGTATCATCAAGCAGGAGTTGCAGTGCAGTTGTACGGCCAGCCTGTGAGCTGTGCAGACACAGCAGCAGGCTGTCGTTGTCATCTGTGACTAAGCACGCTGAATCTGGACAGGATCCTGCATCAGCAGAGGCTGTCCTGAGTAGCAGATACGCTGTTGCAAACCAGTTGGCTGCGAGAAATTGTAAGCAGTGGAGCTGCGGGCTCCACACACACTCAGGAGGCTGTGTCAGCAGTGCAGCAGAGCAACTAGAGGACGGGCTGCAGTGAGGAGTACTGTATCTCAGGCTATGCCTGGCTTGAAGAGCAAGTTGCGGTGTAGGTCAACCACCTGGCAAAGAAGTCCAGCATGTGGTAAATCAATCATGTGCTGGTGCTCAGTCTTGTGTCTGCATGCATGACAAGAATCATGAAAGAGAACTCTCAGCAGGCCATGCAGCCTTGACTGGAGCATGGGCATTGGTGCTGTTGACAAAGCCAACCATGACTCAAAGTAGTCATTGCTGAAGTTACCGGAGGCAACATCTTGCTCCCATAGGAGATCAAAGTGCAACTGAGGCTCCTTGCTGGGGAGGAGCAGGGCAGACCCGACAGGCACCTGGAGGGCAGCTTTAGCAGCAGACCTGGGGATGGGGGAAAAGGCTGCTGGAGAGAGGTTGCCATTGGGAAGCCTGATGCTGCCTCTGCAAGAAAGCATGACATTGCACATTGGGCGAGGTTGAGTCCCAGTGCTGTTTGCAAGTCTTCACAGTATATAACTGCTATTGAGGTTGTTAGTATGTGCAAGGTTTTTATATTTATGCACTGCCAAGCTGCATGTGTATAAGCTGTGATGACAGTAATGACAAGAAAAACGAAAGAAAGAGAAAAGTAATGACAAGACTGAGCATGCCTGCAGCACCAATCCCACCGTCATGTTGATAGCATTACGGTTGTATTGCGTGCATGCCAACTTTTGCCAGGCAACAACTGTTTTGCTTCGAATTGAACTTATGAACATGTCACATTTGACCCTGCGAATTCGCTAAGCGAAATGGCAATTTACGAAACCTAAAAATGTGTTACTTTTGTCATGAGCATCGTCAGCATTACAGTGCTCGAAAGCGCGTGCAACTTCTGCAACAGCGACACAGCGCAAGACAACATGACCGTGCTTGAGGAGCGCTTCAAGAAAGCTGTGTGGTTGATCCGCAATGGACCACCGCAGAAGGACACCAGCAACGCCACGAAGCTAAAGTTTTATCAGTACTACAAGCAGGCAACCGAGGGAGACGTAAAAGGCGGTCAGCCTTGGGCGGTCCAGGTTGAGGCACGGGCGAAGTGGGATGCATGGAACTCAGTGAAGGGCATGTCGAAGGAAGATGCCATGCATCGCTATATTGATCTGCTGATGCAAGATGACCCGGAGTGGGAGCAGCACTCAGCGCTAGCGAACTTCAGTCAATCATGAAAAGCAGCTGTGAGCTTCATGAAGTAACAGATGGCATGTACAAGATTTCATAGGAGGGTTGATCTAACCTTGACCCCTGTACAGCAAGCTTACTTTTTCACAGAGCCAGGAATGGAACCGGGTGTGTCAGGAGGCTTCACTCCTCCAGGAGGTGTTTGGGCTGGCCTGCCAAAGTTTGTTTGTGTTGGCTGGACTGCAGCTGGTCCCTCTGCAATTTGCCAAATTGCCAGATTTGTAGCCTGCAGCAAAGGACAGTCAACTTTTGAAGTCAAAGCAGCATACTTATTATAAACGGTTTCTCCTGTTTTGTACTCCTACTTGTTGCTTGCTGATGCAGAATCTGAACACAGGGCTGTGCTTTGTGTTAGTCCAGCACAAACAGGCCATGTTGATAACTTGAGAAACCTGCTATGCTGTAAAAATTGCACTTTATGTACAAAAGGGGGCGGCTTACCTGGCCAGAACCACGTTGCGCAGGGTGCCACGTCACCATGTATGGTATCTCTGTGCTTGTCCATAACACATTCTCATGGTTATGCCTTGAGTTTGGGCTCTGAATAGAAACTGGCTGCAGGCTCTCTAGAGGGTGTGTCAGCAAACATGGCCCACACTGCGACGAACCCTGCAAGCACTTGTGTCATTGAGAGTGATTGATCACCAATTTTGTATGGCGCCAGTGACATCAGATGACAGCTGCTTGTGGAAAAAGACAAAGAATGTATCCACTTTGAGCTGAATGCAGTTGTCCAGCACATTAACACAGGTTGATTCTATGTTTCAAGCAATGTATGAAGGCACCATGCAAGGTTTGCTGGGGCATACACAACAACTTGCAGTAGGAGCCAACACAAAATGAGCTATATGCCTTACCGCAAGAAGCAAGCCTCTGGGTAACGGCCACACTTGAGTGAAGTTGTAAGCCAGAGGTACACTGTGCACTTCCCCTTCTAATGTGTAAATGGTCAGCAAGGTGGATTGGAGTAAGCACAGGAGTGGATGACAGCCTGTCTCTGTAAAATGAACCCATCTGGCCTGAAGATGAAGCAATGACTGACTCAAGCATTGCAAGATGCACTGACTGCTAAGCAAAGAGACATGGTGCCAAATGCAATGTGTTATGCTTCCAGGCCAGCCTTCAATGATGGCCATGCTTTACACCAGCATGCATACATAAGGCTGAACAGAGGTCTGGGAAGAAGCTGACTGTGCAATGGGTTTGTGGTACGGTTGATGGGAAAGGCAGGCAGGCTGCATGTACAGCAGCTGCAGCTTGCTGCTGTTTGTACTGACCTGTATAATCTTTTGTGGAGTTGTGAACTGCTTTCTGACCAACCCACTGCAGCTCCAGACCAACCTGCACCAGTCAATGTTGTCATACTAAACAAGGACTCAGGACGATTTTGAGTGAGCTGTGAGAGCACACAAGCAATTGCAGGAGAGTGCTAAAACTCGTCACCTGTACTGACACAAAATAGAATTTACCTGTTGTCTTGAATATGCATCTCTTCATCAGCGCTGTCATGCTTAGATGAGCTGGAGTGACTACGAAACAGCCAGTTTGTCTCTTGACCCGGCTTCAGCTGATGCGCCTGTACAGACAGAAGCTTCCAGCTGTTTCCACCAAGACACTTGCCTAATTATAATGATCTGATTGGCTCACGTCAAGCAGCATTGCAGCAGCACTCAAGTTGGATTAGCACCTCTGTCAGGACCCTGCTGTGCTGCACAACAGCTCGCCCGTGTGCCACTGGGGCCAGACCAAAGGCAGACTTCATTCTTGATCACAACGCGAGATGCGCGACTTGCGTGACTGTTTTTGTCTACTGCCTGCCGTGCTCGTCTGCGTCAGCGCTGTCACGTCCTGGTGATCAACACAAGATCGAGCGTGCGCCAAGTTTGTGCCTTTTGCCGACGACAGCAGACGTCCGCGCTGAGCCCGGTGTGCTGCGTATTTTGTCGCACCAGCATTCATAATCAATACATCATATGCCTTCTAGCGTCTCGCTTCTGCAGGTCAAAGGGCGATGGTTAGGTCACAGCAGGGGCCGAAGCCCTGCACGTAACGCACGCACTGTGTTCTGAGTGGACGTACCTTACTTCCGACACAGCCAAAAGGAAGGTAGAGTAAGCGTTTCCGAACACTTTGTTCAATTCAACGACATCATTAAACTACTCACGGCACCCCAGAGGTTTGTCCGGTCTGGCGCTGTGACCTATCTGCCTTACAATTTTGGCGTTACGTGCGCACGTTGTCACACACTTCCAGCGGTTGCTGCGTCCCAATCGGATCCTGCTGACTGAAGCTAGAGCTTCCTGAGGGTCCTTGGTAAGCACGTCTAACGCAATTGCGTGCAACAGCCTCCCTTCTTTGAACTCGCTTGCTCAACGTGGCCTCTAATCACCCAGACTTTGAGTGCTAGTTTCGCTCTCTGAACCTTAGTTCTTTGCTTTGTCTGCGACAGATGAGAATCAACTGCACGACATTGTATGAGCGTCTGTATCAGTATTTACCGTGCCAGACCTGGCTGTGGCCTGTGAGTTTAGAAGACCTTGAAGAGCCAATACTTCAGCCACCAGTACAGCAGCTTTCAGATTCCTGGGTGCCCCCAAGACTAGCCCCATTTGAGTCCAGCAACAAAAGCCAAGAATGGCCACCTCGCCACCTATGCACCGCAGGTAGCCCCCGTAGACATGTGCATGCGCGCTGCGCTTGTATATTTTGAAATCATCAATGGGGTCATATGTTTATACTGCCCTGCAAACCCTACTGCCTTTCTGACATGCTCCTTACTTGGAAGTGTGTGTTGAACTAGTGATAGTCTTACATATATCAGGTAGAAGTCGTGAGCTCAGACGGCAGGTTCAGAAGACCCATTTCTGCAGCAGTTTCAATTTCAGCATGTGTGTTCATTTGTAGGAAGCAGCACTGGCTCTTGGGATATCGATGCAGCACATCCTGATGGGCGCAGCTCTCCAACGTCTCAAACGGCAGCAACACTCATGTCCAGTAGACAACAAAGTGCAACTACAACAGGCAGTCATGATGTACAGGATGCATCTGAGGTGAGGCAGCTGCTACCTCAGACTGCATAAGCGTTTGTGTAAAGCGTTACAATGCATGTATAGACTATTGTTATATACAGCTGGCTTCGTGCAAACAAACACATGTATGCTCTCATTTTGATAAATGAAGAAAGTGATCATATCAACCATAGAGCACATGGGTTTTCCTGTCATGCACCCCTTTCATGCTGATGCTTTTTGCCGCAGCTTGGCAGTATCTGGCGTTGCTCTCCTACACTGACATGATGCGTCTGCAATAATACCCTGGCAGCATGGACAGACACAGTGTCTGTCCAGTGACTGTATGTCTACTCTGGCATGACACTAACAGCTTACAGCTTGTTCTCAATATGCATTGCAGGGTATTGAGTTACGGCCAACAAAGACCAATGTGCTATTGGGTCAATATCACATGGAAAGGTCTGGTCAGTTTGTCAGCGCCAAGCCTGGACGCATTATGAGCCAAAACAGGCAACACAACAGTAAGAGAGATGAGTGGCATTTGGAAGACAGAGGTCCATCTTCAAGGCTTCATGTATGATGCTTCAGCACTGCAGACTTGCACTGCAGCCTATGATGCTTCAGCACTGCAGATCTGCACTGCAGCCGTTGAGGATGCAAATCAAATACCTCTGTTGCCTTTTGTGTTGTGCCCGACTGATGTGGAAGACATTTTTTGCTCAGACTTTGACGGTGCAGAAGGGCTGACTGACGGGTAGGCATCTTTATTGCTCATGAAACTTAGTGGCCTTGAAGTGTTGACAGGATACCTCTGCCTTGAAAGTGGTGCTTTTTCAGACGCAATTGCCAGCATCATCACATCATGATCATGATCATGTCACCATAGATTACACATGAACACAGCTGAGGATGAAGCTGCCCTTACTTTGGACCCAGTGCTATATGTGATAGTACATCAGTACCTTGATGCAGTACCTGCAGTCTTACATTTTTGCATGTCCCAAGCAAAGCTTAGGTCCTGTCAATTTTGACTGTGAACTTGTTGAAGACCGCACTCACCCAGAGCTGAATGAGCTCTCTACGCATAACACTTCATGCCCAGATTTGAGCAAGCTTGCAGACATTCCGATCTCCATGAGGCAGCATTGGCTCTTGTGACATTTAGATTTTCTTCTAATAACCAACGTATGAATTTCAGACTCTGAATCAGGAGGTTGCTGACAGGAGCCAGCATTGTCTTTCAAATGTCATGCATGCTGCTGCATTCCTTTTCAGATACGGAGTTGCGTCCAGAGATTTTGACCAAGTTTTGTTGTCACATTCAAAATTTATCTAGGATCAAATTGCTGCGGCAGTACAGCTAGCAGGGTTGTTAGAATTGAACAGGTAGCAGGCGCGTAAGCGCCATGTATATTGACCCACTTCCGACTTCCCTTTCCATTGATCCTTGCCCTTCACTTGACCCTAAGCGAGAAGTGCAACTAGTGGCAGGTTCTTGCCCAGGCAAGAGTGAGCTCCCTTACAAGATTGCCACAAGCCACTTCCCGCCGGAGCCTCGTGCAAACAGATTCAGCCACATCGATCGGTACTTCCTCCTTAGCGCTGTTTTACCAGTGCCCAGAGGGGCCGTGCCTGCATTCGACTCCAGGTGTCGAGGTTAGACGGTGAAAAGGTATATGTAATCGTCTTGGCGCGAGAGTGACTACAAGGGTATGGGTCAACCCTACAAGCTCGCCCGGTTGGGCTTGCGGAAGGAATTGCGGCAGCCGAGAAGGCGATGTGGCTTACAATCCTGACTTTGTACCTGGGTAGGTTCGGCCTGTCAAACCTGCAACGGCAGCTTCTGCAAATCTGGTGCCTGGACGTGCCGAGTACAGGCACAGACGCTCCTGGCTGCTTGCATCGTGGCGAGCAACACACTCTGTTGTCGGCAGGTTCTCCAGTGCTATGTTTCTTAGTGCCTTGGCAGACAAGGTATCTTTTTCTGAGGCTGTAGACTCCTCCAGCAAGGCTGCGGGGCACTTTATCTCACCTAGCAAGATATTTGCTACCTATCAAGAGTTGCAACGTCTGCTGAGTGTGCAAGCTGCACTCGGAAAGCTTGCAGCCAGGAACAGTGGTGCAGCATGACATACAGCTTATCAGCATCTTCGCTGTTGATAGTCAGTGGGCTGTATCAGTGCATGCACATATGATCACCTTTGTGGTGCAGCACGTATGCGACTGCTTGTAGTGTGCTGTGTGTGTGAGGTAGCAGTATTGCAGTGTAGAGTTTGTTGAGTCTAGCCAAACGCTGCGCCAAACACCATTAAGCTGCTGAGACACATTACAGTTGAGCGTGCATCCTGCCTGTCAACATATGCACATAGCAGGAGGCACAAGAGCTGCCAGCTTTACAATGATAGAGACAGATGGGTGCTAGCATAACTGCAGATGCATATGATGGGCTAGCCGAATTTGGACTGGAGGTCAACGACATCAGCTTTCAAAACAAGCAGCTACCAATCAAACTGAAGTCAACGTTGCATGATAGCACAAGCTTCTTGGAAAAGCTGCCAAAGTAGGATGTTCAACAATCAACTTGATCAAGTTGCGGATGAAGTTCTGACAGTCTGCAATACTGATTTGTATATTGATCAGGACAGCTGGCATATATGCTAGCGTTTGCATCACTGCAAGCTGAGCTCCATCGCAGCCATCTGGGGCTGCAAGCTTTTGGAAGGCCTCTGGACAGGTATCTGGTAATTGATAGGTCCCTTGGGCCCAAGCAGGCAGCAGACAGCTGTGCCTTCCAACAGGCATTTGCTCCCAAAGCAGCTCTCTCAGCACAAGACACTAGGCAAAAAGCTTTGCCCTCAGTGGCCACATTGATGCAATCTACCGAGGAATCACTGTGGAATCTGCTGCAGGCAATGCTGCTGAGGCACCATGTGCATAGGTCAGGACAAATTCTGATCAGCTGGAACCTACATGTGCCAACAGAGACAGCATTTTCCATGAGAGGCTGTTCCAGGAGGTGCAGCACTTCTTTTTGCATGAAAGAAGTGCGCAGCATACGGCATCAAATCTAGGCTGTGTTTCAGTGGTGGTGTGTCACCATCTCACCTACAGGCTCCAGCAACGCTGTGACACCAGTCCAGAACCACATGGTGCAGGTGCCTACCAGACCAACATCAGCGCAAGCAGTGCTTCTAGCAGGCATGCAGCTCCATCGAAAAATCAAGAATTGACTGCTGGTATGCAACTTGTTGGCAAGCAGGCTGGGCTGTTGCATAACAGACTAGCAGCAGTAATGCAAGTGCAAACGTGACGCAGTAGCAAATAAGAGCCTGGTTACCCCAACATGAAGGTGTTGAGAGTACACCGGTGGTGGTAGGGTGAGATACAGGTAGCCAAAAGTCCAGCTGCGACTTATGTCATCCGCAATACAGTCATTACAGTGCTGTTGTGACGGTATTGTTGCATGTTGTGAGCAGCTCTGCATACGGTTACAACTGCCCTAGGGAGTAAGAGACAGTGTCTGCTGTGCCACACATGCAGTGGAGGTGATCATCGGGCAGAGGCAGCACCAGCCTATTTGATGGCCACTGTAGAGCCCACAGCAGCAGTAGCCCATCATCTGATGGGTGGCAGTACTTGAGTGGCAACAGTATGATGCATGCAAGAGTCACAGAAGTTGCTGCAGATTTTGTAACAACAACAGAACAACAGCGCACCTTTGTGTGGCTCTTAAGCAATCTCTGGCATGCTGAAGCACCTCAAAGGCCACCATTTGTACGTCCACCGAATGTCTCCTTTCTACAGCACAGGAGCTCACCACAAACCTTGTCTTTTAGAGTACAAGGTAAGCAATTGATCTGCTGCATGCAAACCCATGCAAAGTGATCACAAGAGACATGGGCAGACCTCCATCTGCAAAGCCCAAGGCAGTGGTAATCTGACAAAGCACAGGCAGCAAGCAATCCTCGCAAGCCATAAATGACCAGGTGGTGATGTTCTTGCAGCCAGCAGCTTGAGCAGTGTCACATTGCGTTGACACTTGTCTTGAAGCGATCGTAGAAGCAGTGCTGCACCTGAGCCTTAGTCAGCTGGCAGTACTGAATCATTTTTCAATCTGTGTTTGGCCCTAACAGCTGCTTTAGCAGTACAGCAGCTCAACCTTGCTGACTACACACCCTCTGCAGAGGCCACTGCAGCAACTGAGACAAAAGCCTGTGGTCTGTTGCCTTAGTCATTATTTATCCACTTTAGAGTCAGGAGTGAAGACAGCAGTTCTGCTGGGCAGAGCTCGGCGCAGCTTGCTTCAGCAGAGGTGTTGAAACAGCAGCAACGACAACTGAAACAGCAGCTGCAACAACTAAAAAGACGCCCAGCGCTTTTGCTTTCAGCAGCTTTCCTTGCATCGATGTCAACAATGCCTAGACCTTCGAGAGGGCAGCAATAAGCGTCCCGAGAAGGCTTGACTGAATCAGCGCTACATCACCGAAGGACGCCAAGAAGGAGCATCCACCAGAGTTGCTGGCCGGAAAGTAGTGTCACTGCGCCAAGCCTGACAACGTTTCCCTTGCACACCTTGACGGCGTAAGTGCCCTTTGACACTCACATCAGCAATAGCGGACTTGCAGTCGTTTCTCTGGCTCCGGAGGGGCTCATGTTTCAATGCAGCATGACTGCGCCAACCGAAGCTGCCTGCTTTCAGGTGTGAAAGGGGGTTGGGATGCCTTGCCTACAACTCAGTGTATTTGTCTCCAACACTTTGCAATAGCTGGAAACCGGCCAGCTGCAACAGCACTCATGCCGGCCATCGATGTTGACGTGGTCTCAAACGTGAGGGTCCCCAACGCACGTGAAGCAGCTAAGCTGCTGCACGACACCCCCACACACCACTTTGAGCTTTGGTTCCTGCAGGGTGCGCTTGTTGTCTCGATGCCTCCAAAATATGATCATGTGCCAACAGCAGGCAGAGTTCTGGCAGTGTTTTGCAAAACATACAGTTTGAAGCCAGCTCTTTGTCAGCTATATGCTGCTGGCAAACTTCTGGCAGACAGTCAAGTTGTGGTACGAGCAGCAGCTGCTTCTTTGTTGAGATTGCATGTGTCCTTCAGCACATGCAGCTTTGCTCCAGCTCACTTCTCTATTACATATACTGACTGGTGTCACTTTCCAGGGTCAGAACAATAGCAATATCCACCTGAAGGTGGATATCCAACCAAGCATTGCACTCTTCCTCTTTTGTGCTGTCAGCAAGCTCAGCAAAGATCAAGGATCAAGCACTGTTGACTCAACGGCACAGACTTTGCTTACTGTTGCGCAAATCAGCAGCACTTATGGCTACATCGCCAGTATGCTGTCAGACAGCCAGCAGCTACAAGTGATGATGGACACTGCATCACTGGAGGAAATACATGAACTGCAGCTCAAATGCAATGTCACGGCACCTGATTGCACACTTCCCAGATTCCCACAGACCATTGGTGCTGTTTGCTCAGCTCTTGGTGCTTGAGTGCTCCTTGAGTACGTCAACCGGCAACAGCAGAAGGTCAGGCAAGTAACACAGACAGGGCAGCAGGGCTGCTGGTCAGCCAAATAGATCCGCCATGGCTTCCAGACTCCATGTCATCACTCAGTATGGCTTCTCTGATCAGGTCCAAAAGCAGCTGCTGAACGAGCACTGGCAGAACAAAGCAAATCGCATGCCAAGTGCGTCAGCCAACAGGCAGCAGATTGGCTCTCGCCTGCAGACGCTCAGAACTGCCTTCCTGCTTCTCAAGCTGGCTTCACTGCTCAATGCTGTCAAGCACAAAGACGCCGAGCATTTCATTTCAGTCATCTTCTCGTTGGTAGGTCCCCTGGCCCGAGACTTAGCCAAGAAGAATGCTGGTGCTGATGCTGCTAGAGATGAAGCAGCAGCATTGGCAGAAGCAGTGCAGGAGCATCAGCTGTCCCTGTTTCTGATACAGCTGCTCCTGCCTTTGATCAAGCAACACATGAAGGCATCTGATGGTGTTGCTCCAGTACTGTTCAGCCTGGTGGAAGCTTTGCTAGACACAGAACCAGAAGACACCCTTTCAGCTCTGTCGCAGAAGTTCATCACTTCAGGTGACACACATCACCCTTTGAGACGCATGTCCAGTGCCTGATTTTGCCCAGACTTGTTGTGACAATGAACATGAACAATGGTCGTGAACAGCGACGGCGTTCACTATGCCCCACGTGATTTACCCTTCAAGCACATGACTCGGTCAGGTGCGCAACATTGCTGAAGATACTTGTCAGGAGTTGTGCATGAATGTTCACGCCTGCAAACGGGCTCGTGTCTCATAGTACGATGTGACTCCCAACCTGACTGGGTGTCTGGGCTGTGCTTATTGTCTGGTAATGCAGCGTTTGCGGGAGGTGATACACTGTCCAGTGGGTGTGTAAGATTGTCATGTCACTCTCAGCTTCTGGCCAGGCAGTATGGTCGGGTTGGTCTACAGGTGGCATGGTGGTGTTGATAGCTTTGCTGGATCATCAGCCAGACAGCGCACAGCATGTCTTTTCCATGGTGAAGAGGCTTCTCAGTGAAGAAGGACACCTATCAGATGAACAGGCAAGTATTTGAGATCACTTTCTGTGGTGAAGCTGACCCTCCACTATTTTACTTATTGAACCACTTGATGGCTCTGCATGACAGCTGTCATACACACTGTAATGATGTGTGTCAGGCAGCTGGATTGACAGTGCATGAGAAGTTTGTGACACCTCTGTGAGCTCGTGCAGCACTATTCTTTTCTGCTGTGGCTTCTTGCAAACTCACTGTTGCTGTACTCATGCCTGCAATTCTCAGATCAAGCCTGGTAATGGTATGTAGCTGTTGGTCTTGCTTGACACATGTGTACTTCAGTCCAGCTGATAGTTGGCAGCTGCTTCCCTTCAGTCCAGCTGATAGCTGGCAGCTGCTTCCCTTCAGTTCAGCTAATAGCTGGCATCTGCTTCAGGTTGCCAAGAACAGGGCTCTGTTTGCACGCCTGCACGGCATCAGCCGCCTGTCGTCTATCCTGCTGCCACCTTTCCATGATGAAGATGACTACACTCACATGTGCCGGGGTAAGTTTGGCTGATGCAACACAGTCATAGTCATGCATGCAACATAGTCATGTCTCACGCACGCAACATATTCAGGGTCATGCATGCCACACAGCCATGGCTCATGCAACATATTTGCAGTCAAGCCTACAACAAAGTCATGAATGCCACTCCAGGTGGACAGTGCACTGTTTGTTGTTTCTTGTTATACACAGAGGTTGTGCTGACTTAATTTAAAATGGCATAGGCTGTGGCAAGGTAAACCCTACAATGTAAGCCCTACACCCATAACCATAGGCTAGACATATGATGCTGTGGTAATGTTTGCCCTGTGAACCAAAGCCAAGCTGTGCAGTCAGACAACAGCAAAACATGATCACCAGAATCTCAGGCAGCAACACCTGATGTCATTGCTCTGATGTGTGCATCTGCTTCATGTGCATACATCTTGGTCTCACACCAGACAGCCAGTTCCCCATTGACCCATGCACATGTACAAATGAGTGCACAGAGACTGTTCTTTCTGCCTTATGATCAGTCCTGACCTCCTGACTGTGCCTGACAGCTTATGGAGACTCTGACACAGCTGGAGTGTATTCAAAAGCATTCAGTGACAGCCTCGAGCCAGACACCTTCTGCCTGCTGAACGAGCTCAGCGTGCAATACATCAATTGCCTCATTGCTGATCACCCCCTCAGTAGTCATGCTGAGGTGGACTCACGTGAGTCATCACATACTTCATGTGGTATGTCAGCATCTTCCTCATCGGCTTCTCCAACAGTTGCCGAGACGCCTGCAGCATCAGTCAATGTGACAGCTGGCACAACCTCAGCAGACTTGCCTACTACTCGCACTGGCATGCCAGCCGCGAAGCCCTACTTTGACATCTCTTTGAGCAGAGCAGACTTCACCTTGTGGCAGCAACCGACAATGAGTGCTTGGACAGACATTCAGACAGTAGCGTGCAGAGCTTTTGCTGCGCTGGAGTGGTTGACTGACAAAGGAGTTGAGATCAGGCTGGAGAAGAAGGAGAAGGGGCCAACCTCGGCCTGGCACCAGGCTTTGGTGGGTGAGTTAGTTGGGTTGGTGCATGGGGTGCTGGTGGGTCATGTCATGGACCCCCACCTCACCATGAAGAAAGTGTTCAGGTGAGCTCTGAGTTGACTCAAGTCGCATGCTGATTCGATTGTGCTGACTCAGCTTGCATGGCGCTAATTCGATTGTGCTGACTCAGCTTGCATGACGCTTCTGAGTACACTCAATGACTTACATAAGTGCTGAGTGACAGTGGCACATAGCATGACTACTTCTTGTTGTCTTTGTAAGGAGTAACCCTCCAGCTCCGGAACCCATGTGCTGATGGTCCCGGTCAGGCTGGAGTAATCCATCACACTGTGACAGCAGACCTTGCTCGTATGGAGTTGCATTACTCAACGATGTCTTGCATGTAGCGCCTGTAGAATGGAGTCATTTACGTTAAGGAACACACTATGCCTTATGGTGTGCATTACAGAAAAGCCCAAAAATGAGTCACGTTGGGCTACCACCCATGGTGTGTTCTGACTCTGCAGGCACGGGCTTGCTCCAGTGATGTACCTTCACCAGACGTCGATAGAAAGCCATTGTACAGAGACGAGAAGGCGAGAAGAGCTGGCCACAGTGTTCCTACAGCGTCTTGCTTTGGACACCACCCTGGTGACACGCAAAAAGTCTTTTGACACAAAGGTGGAGCTGTTGTATGAGTCCGTTGGCGATATCGACTTGTTCAACCTCGTCGGCAGCTGTAAGTGTCTTTGGCTTTACTTTGCTCCTCATCAAATTGACGCCGAAAGGTGCAGTCTTTTCTCTTCTTTTCTCTTTGGCTTTGTTCCTGGTCAAGACAGCAACATCTCAACCTGACATGCTGCAGACCGGTGCTGATACCTGCTGCTTTGCAAGGGCAGCTGTTGAGCCATGACCACACTGCCTTTGGCCTGATTGTGGGTCTTATTGCAGCCTCGCTTGAAAATTTGGCAGCCGTGGTTCTAAGTCTTGTGCATGTATCTCTCATGCTTGGTGAGATGTCACATGCTTGATTGTCAAAGCTGTGTGGGGCTTTGTCTTTGCTCTGTCATACAAACACGGCGAACAAGCTTGAATAGTCACCTTTGTTTGTGGTTGCTTGTGTCACAAACATGCCTGTCATGTTGAGTCACAACTTCCCTGAGCCTCTGCAAGAGGTATGACCACCTCACCATGTCTGTCACCTCCTACCTATAGGATCTCAGCATTAAAGCATAGGTATAAGTCCTGAATACAGTTACTATCACGTTGCTGAGCTGCTTGTGTAGCCGTGATCCTCTAAACTGTCTGCTGCACCGCTCATCTTCACATCTGAGCACACACTTTGCAGTGATCATCCCCCTGTGTCATTGCTGCCATGTTCAAACCATGACTAGGATTATGTGCTTGTCAGCAGATCTGGACAACCATCATCCTCAAGCCATGCTGGCCATCCTGGCACAGCACGCTACACTGGACAGCGTGCCGCACTGCCACTTGATGTTACAGCAGGTTTCTCCTGCACACAGATGGTACTGCGTGCTTGAGATCTTTGCCAGGAGGTTCTTCCAGCATGAGCAAGCCACAGATGACCTGGTGGCATATCTGACAGCAGCGGCATGCGTAGCGCAGCTCTGCACAACAGAGCACAATTGTGAAGATCAGCCAGGAACGGGTCCATTCTGTCTGCAAGTTGAGCAAAGAGGCTCTCTTTCAGTCATTTATTGTGGCATATTCAATGCCATTGGGGTAAGCAGTTGAGCCGCACCTGTGCATGTCAGGCCATGTGCGCTGTAGGTGTAGATGGAGCAAATGCAGGCGTATTACTCCATGCAAACCCATAGTGCAACTCTGGTTTGAGCCTTGTCAATATTGTCTGTGAACAATGCAAATGCAAAGAGGACAGCAGTGATGTATACATATATGCACATATCACATTGGGTCATCACATGTCATGTCATGTCATACCATACAACATTATATTATGACATGTCACACCATATATAGCATTTGTGTTCTTCAGGCAACAGTTTTTGACTGTGTGAACAAGCAATACGGTACCTGCATGGCACCACATCACTTTGCTCATTTTAACCATTTGTCAAATTGCAAATTTGCACAAGGCTGAGCATTCCTGTTGCCCTCCATGTGCACTTGGTTTTGCTGTGTGCTCTCCTGCCCATAGCAAGTCCATCATGTTGCATCCACACAGAAGGGACTTCTTGCTGCTTGTTATTCACCATCATATCTGTCAATGCATGCTTCCATATGCGTCCACTGGCATATCATGTGACAGCAGTGTTCCTGTATCTGCAGAAGCCGGCCCCATGGTGTGTTGAGGTGTGTGTCGCCCTGACACAAGCTCTGTGGCGCTACTCTCAGCTCTGTCACGTTTATCCCAGTGCCATCATAAACGTAAGCTGAAACACTAGGAAAGAAAAGAAAAGAAAAAACTACACCTGTTGGCGTCAATTTATTGAGAAGCCAAGTATTATACCGGGCTGCCCAGGATCTGGATCATAACATTACTGCTTGCTGTCGTGTTTGGCTTGGTGTCGGCAACCTCATTGTGCATGCTGTCTGTCTGCAGCACAGGTTCTGCACACTGCACGTCTTGTTTATGTCAATATGGGCATCACCCCTGATGTTTGACATGCCTTGCATTCCCTTACCCCACTGCTGTGCGAGTCTGCTCTTGGTCGTGCAGCGTGAGCACTACAAGATCCTTGACATCCCTCGCGCCGCTTCACTCTGGTTGACTGCTGTTCATGTCCACAGCTGGGCAGCCCAGTATAATATTTGGCTTCTCATTATATTGATGCCAAAAGGTGTAGTCCTTTCTGTTCTTCATGCCCACAATCCTCATCAGCATTCTTGGCTGTGTTGCAGCCCAAGGAGATGCAAGCCACTATCAGGGATCTACTTTGCAAGTTGGGTGAGATGACTGACAACCCCAGCCTGCAGCAGCAGATGTTGGTGGCAGCCTTGACCTACATGCGCACCGCAATGCGCCACACTGACCGCCGTGTCAGGCCGACGAAGATGGTATGCGTCTTGCGCGATTTTGCTTTGGTGCTACACATACCTTGTTATCCATATACTGATTCGTGTCATAGGGTAACTAGGTCACGCCTAGGCAAGAGCTCTTACAGCAATCACTGCTGACGTTGGGTTTTGATTTTTTTTGGCTATTTTATGTGTGCTCTGGGTGTCTCTGTCTGGCAAGCCATGTTGCATTTGTTGAATGAACACCCTGGTTCTGCTGCTACACTCTGGGTAATTTTCTGGTTTCTCTTGTGTTTTCCTTTTTGGGGCTCATTCAGAGTCAAACAAGCATGACTCGAGACCCTCACTCTGTCTGCATGCCTGCCTGCAGGATCTCTGCAGATTGATGGCAGATCTACTGGTGTGCTTCTGGGATCAACCCTTCGACGCTGATCGTGCCCTGGCTGCATATGTAACCATTGGCATGCCCAACCAGAGCCACACGGCTGTACAAAACCTGCTGCTCAGCTTGCTGAACAGTGCTGCAAGCACTGCAGAGGACTGGCGGTACATTGGGCAGCATGCCCTGCCTCTTGTGCTGCCCACCTGGGTGCAGTTTGGGGAGAGTGGTATGAGGGAGTGCATCAGTGGTGTTGATTTGGAGGTTGATCTGCCAGATATGGAGGCCTTTGTGACAATCCTTGGTGACTCCCAGACCTGTGGCTTGCTCGCTTGCCTGCTTGCTTTCTTGCTTCTCATTCACACCTCTGCACTTCATCGATTGTTGGCTAGCTTGCTTGCTCATGCACTCACCAAGTCCCAGAGCTGTGGCTTGCTCGCACTCCCTTGCTTACTGCTTCCCTGTGTGCTTGCTTGCTTCCCATTCGTGCCTCTGCACTTCATCAGTTGCTGCCTAGCTTGCTTGCTCATGCACTCACCCACTCCCTCACTCAAAGTTGCACTGAAGCACTCAAGTTCCGCACACTCAGCTCCTTACTCATCTATACACACCTCTTCACTTCATCAACTGTTGGTCAGGTCACTTGCTCATCCACACCCTCCTTCTGCTCCCTGAGTCATGCACTGACCAACTTCCTTTTCAGAGTTGCACTGATGCATCAAAGCTCCACCACACTCAGCCGTACATCCCCTCACCCACCCATCCACACACCCCCCTGCACACCCACCTTGCCACCCCCAAAGCAGACTGTCAACAACCCTTGCATGTCTTGACGTGCTGAACACCTTTGCCTGTCTGGTGTCATGCAGCTCAGTACAGACAGACAAGGCCGAATGGGGACCCCTCACCCTACCCAGAAAGTGCTGCCTTGGCAACCTTCCAGATGATGTACCACCTCGTATGGAAGCTTGTCTTGGAGCAGCAGAAGAGCGAGAGGGCTGGCCGCGCTGCCTTGCAAAGCCAACTCATGGGAGCTGATGCAGCAGGTCCGGGGTTTCTTGCGCTGGGATGTGACACAGACGATGACGCCAGTCAGAGGCTTCTGGAGTTGACAGAGTCTTTAGGGCTGCTTCAAGCTCAGATCGGTGAGATACTGACTGCAGAGTATGCATTTCGATCCTGCAACCTCTGCACAAGAAGCTGCTGCCATGTTTAAGTTGGTGAGATACTGACTGCAAAGTATGCACTTTGATCCTGCAACCTTTGCAAAAGAAGCTGTCGCCATGTTAACATGCTGGCTGGACAATGCGCTTACCATGCGGCTGTGGCTTTACAGCTCATGCTCCACTGTTGTCCTTGGACTGTAACTCCAATCTGTTTGTCCTCTCATCCCTGTTGTGCTTGGACTGCAACCTGGCTACCCTCTGATCCTTGCTGTGCATGGACTGTGACTCCAATCTGTACATCCTGTGCTCTCTGTGTCCTTGGACTGTGACTTGGATCTGTGCCTCCTCTGATCCCTGTTTGCTGAGTAGCCAGCAGCATATGCTTTATGGCAGCAGTCAGCAAGGTAGCAGGTTCTAGATGAACCCCACTTGTTAGCAACAACCGCTAAAAACGAATCAAAACAGGACGCCTGCTTGATTTATTTCAAGACTTGTCCTGAAGACAAAAACTGTAAGTTGATTGATCGATTAATCTGCAGAGAAGAGCGTACCCAAGGTTTAGAAGATGTGGGCCGACCCCGGATGGCGTTTGGTCATGCTGCCTGCACTCAAGTCCTTCATGAAGGATGCTAAGGTCAAGGCCTCTCTGAGGACAAGCCTGAACCTGTTGAGGGCCAAACGCATCATGGTTCTCCGTCAAGCATCTGACACCATCTAACTCCACGACAGAGTCAACCAGTCACTGGATGCTGTGCTGGGCTGCTTCACTGCACCCCAGGTATGCTTTCTCTGGTGCTGGAATCTGGTGCCCATCACCCATGAAAGTTCAGAAAGGAACAGAAAAGACTGCCCCTTTCAGCATCAGCTGTATAAGAAGCCAAGCATTGTATATGCCGGGCTGCCCGGGCCCATCACCCATGCAATGACATGACTGCTGGGATGAGCAGAGCATGCAAACGAGCATGTTATGCCACATGTGAGCCCATTGGAAGCGCAGGCAGCCAGTGCTTACATTGCCCACGCTGTGACAAGCAACTCAGCATGATGAGTGTGAGACAGTGGGCAAGTGTGTGTCATTGTTTCAAAACTGGCTCATGCAAGCTTGCTCAGATGGCAGACTGCACTGAAGCAACATGCATGAGGATTGCAATATACGTCATGTGACTGCAAGCTCCACGGACTGAATACAAGTCGAGTAATGGTCACAGTCACAGCTGTCATGACTTTACCTAGACCAGAGGGTAAAGTTTAAACACAGTGCTTTTTGATGTTGCAGGTTGCTGCCAACACAGGCCACGGTTTTGATACTGCAGCACACAGCAATGGCCAATCAGCACATGCAAGCAGCTCATCCTCAACTGTGACGTCATCTGACGAGGACTTTGATTACGAGTATGTGACAGACGAGGACATGACTGATGACGACATGACTGATGAGGACGTGGCTGACACAGAATGGGAAGCGCCTAATTCAGCAGGAGCAGTTGACTTTGAGGCACTGATGCGCAACTTTGTGCGCAGAACAGCGATGGCAACCAACGACATGGAGGGAGGTGAAGGTATTGAATGACAAGCAATCACCAGCCAGAGCAGTGGCTACATGCTGCATGAAATCCTCACACATTGCTCACAAAGCCAGCTGGAGGCTGGCAAGTTTTGTTGACATGGTGTGTACACTGTAGCATAACTTTAAAGCAGAATATGGGCATGACACACGTAGTCAGGTGGGACTGCAGCTGCGCAATCATTCAGGCACAAGAGGCGCTTTGCATCATCTTTATGAGCTACACTCCCTTGTGATCTGGCCCAGGGATGCAAAGCATGGCGGTCCGTGTTGGGTCATGTTTGAGTGCTGTTGTTGGGATGCTCACTTGAGCAGATGCAGCAGTCCTTCCAGAGAGTGAAGTTACAAAAGGCACATTTGATAGGTTTTTCAGCAACATGGTTTGTGGTGCCTGGACAAGGGCAGCTGTGGCATGTCTCAAACATCTTCAGGATCACAATGGCATGATGCTGACCCCACCCAGCGTCATGCAACAGTCCTGTACAAAGGTTCATGCAGACACACACCTTTCCTGCACCTTACTGCAGACAGCCCCATCGCAACATAATATGTGAATTCAGTAAAATAGTGGTTCTGAGTTCTCAAGCTAGGTCTGCACACTGGAGATACCATTCACAGGCAGTACTTGACCATTGCATAGCTTGCTTTGTTGACAATGCAACATTGAAAGGCAAAGGACAGCATGTCAAACTTGCAAGGGAAGACCATTGTTTGCTGCTCTGTACCATATTGCATCCTACCACTGCTCCCCTTTAGATTCGTCCTCGTGCAACCCTTAATCGATCATAACACTTTCAGCTTGAGCTAGACTATGTGATTGATCAAATAAGACCATCAACAACTTCATTGTTGCATCAGTCATAGCTTCAAAGCTGATGCCAATGCTCTTATGAATCACTTGCACTGCTCCCTGCACCAAGCTCACCTACCAGTGCGATATCTGGCAGCTTGTTGTCAAGTTGCATGACTCAGAGCAATCCCAAGTCAGATCAGCTGTCCAGCAGAGGCAGAATTGCCTTGATGCTTGCCTTGTTAGATATCAAATCTTGTTGGTATGTACTGAAGGCATGATTACAGGACGCTCTGTTTGGGGCTAGAAATTGTCTCCACTTGAAATTCATCAGGATATTTGACAGGAACTGTTCCTGTGTCACTTGCAATGGTGTAAGTTACTTTCAGGCATGTTCTGCTGTGAACTGCTGTGTCAGCTTGGGAGCAGAGATGAAAAGAGTCGGGCAGCGACGAAGCTGCAAACAAAACATGACCTGAATGTGATATGCTGTCAGTACAGATTGAGCATGTCTGTGGGTTCATCAATTCATAAGGAAGTGCATGAGGCCCTGGCAATGATGTTTGCTGTGCTTGCTAGGGTGCATCCTTCCTGTGCTGCCAGCTGTTGTCTCTGCATCTGTGCAGTATGACAGAGTTTGCTGTAGCCAGTTACCAGGACTCATGTGCTGATTTTGCATCTACAAAGTCAGCTCATCTCTGCTGGCCAGGCTGCTGGGCGGGCTTCTGTACAGCTGGCTCATCCTGATCTGGGTTGAATTTGAAGCCCATTTTTTCATATCTTCGCATCATTTTGGCTGACTGTCCTGTTGCAACAGAGAGCGTCTTCTTCTCACCAGTCCACAAGGGATTTGATGTAGGGTCCTGAAAGGAATACCAGCAAGTCAGATCAGCTTGTATTGCACGTAAAAGTGAAGTTGGTGGCTGAATCTGCTCAAATTGCAGAGCACTTACCGATTGCAGGGTGTATGGAACGGCACGCTGCAGTATGCTTGGTAGTTGAACGCTTGCGCCGTTCTTCAGGACATATGTAACGCTTTGCACCACTGGGTGAATGCCCTTCTTGGGCATGTAGGGAAGCGGCTGCGGGCGGGCCCCCCCTTCAACTTGCGTACGTGCTCACCCGATCTGCAGTCTCTCTGCTGAGTGCCCTGCCCAGGCAGCGTTGCAAACAAGCTGTACATGCGTCGCCAGGCGCTGCATGCAGGCAGTTTTCGCCGTTTCGTATCCTACTCCTTCACCTAGCCAAGAAGAAACCGTCAATGTTTTTTTCGTCGATGGACTTCAATCTGCTCGACTCCTTTGGTCCAGCGCGTTAGTCACCATGTCTACAGTAGCTAGCACCCAGCTGTGCTCCATTCGGCAAAGCAAAAAACATTTATCTTGACAAGCTTGTCAATTGACAAGACAAGCAAATTTTATGTCAGCAAATTGTGCTTTACATACACGTCAAGGCACTGTTGCCACGCAAGCTGCAGCAGGCTTGACCCAGAACATAAAAATGCTATGAGTGTGCATGCACAAACTCCACATCAGGGCTAGCCCTACACACACGCTACAGTCAGCGCTCAACATCCTCTAAGTGATCTTCAGGACAGCATGGCATTTGATGCTATGCTGCAATTTGTGCTGTTACTTTCTTGCACTAGCCGCTGCCATCAGTAGTGCCCATACTCCTGCCAGCACCAGCGCTTGGTGCACCACTGCTAGGTTGGTCCTGAGAAAACACAACACATGTTGGGTGTGTTTAACAAGGGGACAAGTATACACGGATGCAACAGAGGTATGCAGATGTCTGAGCTGAGCAATCAACCCTTCTAGCCTCAATGTAGCTTCTGCTGCAATGACCTTTCTATATAGCTGTGGCAGCAGCCTCAAGACATCACTGTATCTGGTCATAATATCAGGTGCATGTCAGACACCAAAAAAGCGAAGTTTTGATGGCAGTCAGGCTTTATAGGGCCATTGAGAACTTTCAGCCCAGATGCATGTGTACAGTAGCAGGTCTGCATGTATGCCAGGTGCAAGCACAACACGACATAGCTTGTAAGCAGGCTAGAAATTCTGCTGCCTGGTTCCACATTTTCCCAAAAACATGGACTCTTGTGGTCAGCGTACAAGCCTGCGTGACATTTGCTATTGCCCTGTATGCGCGGGCACATCTGCTGGGTCAAGGCTCATGATAACATAAGACTTATTCCAAAGAGGAGCAAACCTTGGAGAATTTGTCCACAAGTGAGTCTGCTTCGGTGGACTTGTCACCCTGTGAGATCTTGATGCTCTCTGCCACCTGAGAGCTGGCGTCCTGTAAACAAGTCATGCCGTCTCAAGCAGTGACCTATGTATCATTCTGGACAAAGCAATGCAGAATGTGCCATACATTGGCACTACAGACCAGCTAACCTACCGAAACACCCGGTTTCTCTTTGCCTTGTCCACTTACAGCTCCACCAATAGCTCCACCTGTGCCGTCACCCTTGAAGGCGTTCGTGAACGACTCTAGAGCACCCTCCGCCAGCGCTGGTCCTACAGGTCAGACAGCTGTTGAGTGGTGCAACTGCTCAACAACACTTGTGGCAGGATCTGAGGTCGAACGAGTGCATATCGGAAGGTGCATACCTGCAATGGGGGCTGCGAACAGCTGGGTGGCAGCCAACAAAGCCAGGACTTGTTGTGCCGAAGTCTGCAGACGTTCCCTTCCGCATGCCTGCAGTGCATGCACCGAGCAGCCTGACACGGATTCAATTTCGCCTGTTGTGATGAGTCGCAACTGAAGCATTGGGCCGCACTTGTGTACAAGTAGCTTGATCACCTTGCTCACAGCCATGACAGCGGAGCTGCGTGGACGTGCATTTCTTGACCTGTTGCCGATGCCGAACTGGCGAGCGGGCCTTGCTTGGACTGATAGCAGGGAGACGCTGCTCATAGCTGCCATAATTCTACTCTTTATACTCAGTGATGTATCAAACAAGTCCAGCTGTAGTCTTCGGCGTCCAAAGCGTAGATCAAGTCGTGATTAAATTCGTGGTTCAAAGCCTTCAAAGCGATAGGGTTCAGTCATAGCACTGCAATGTGCAGTTCTCTATGTCCATTTGCTAGATGGCACACAAGAGTGACGAGTCAGAATGGCAAAACTGATGAGGCAGCTGCAGACTGCTTGGCTAACAATCTTGAGTTCTAAAGCTCTGTTAATGAGGTACCCAGCGCTGCAGCAGTAGGCAAAGTTCTGAACATCACTGACAATGAAAAATGCCAGCTGCTTTAGTTCACTTCACACAGCACGCACTTCTAGAAATCTGCAACGGTGACCTGCCAAGTCAGCAAAGGTGTGCTTGGCAGTGTTTGCACTGGACAAGGGCCTGGCTCTGAGTCTTGTCTCATCCATTGCTATTGAGGAAGGCATGATACACTGCATTATAGCGCTAGCAGCTATAGCTGAATACTTGAAAAGAGCAACAGGAAGCCATTGGACGAGGCATGCAGATCTTGCTCTATAAAGATCTTCATGCTGTAGCGAGAATTGTTAATCAGCAGCTACGTTGCGGAAGCAAGCAAGAATGACCCAAACTGTAATACAAAAGTGCTAGATGCATAGTGTGCATGGCCAGACCAGCTGCTGCTGTACTTCTGGCAATCTTCAGAGCTGACCACCCCCTGCCAGACTCTTTGACATGCTGACAGCACTACTGCGCATGTTGTATACAGCCCATGTATGGCAGCACAAGCTGTGCGCTGTTTTGCTTATGGCCAAACTAATACTATGTCTAGAGCGCTCGCCATGCCACGGCTGGTGGCGTAGGCTAGCCCGTAGGGGGTGGATCCCTGCAACAGATAATGCAACAGGTATGAGGCTTATCAAGCTGGGTCGAGATGCAATCAGACAACCGTAAAGATAAAGGGCAGTTGCATGTCCATAGCAAAGCATACTTGCAGAGAGCACACGGCTGACATCCATGGTCTCAGCTGTCTTGTCTGCACCATAGGAAATCAGCAGCTTGCACAGATGTCTTTTGTCATTGCAAGCTGCATAATGAAGAGCTGTAAGTCCCTGCAGCACATAATGCAACATCGCCGCTTGCTCCACACTGTCAACAAGCAAGTGTGATCTTGTCATATCATGACTTTTGTGTGCATATTATGACTGTTTGGCATGTCGATGTACATATGACTTCAGGTTGCAAAGAACCACATGTTAGCTTGGCAGATTGATGCTATCTAGGGCCTGAGACATGCATAAACCAAAATGAGGTGGCAGGGTTTCAAGCTTACATCGCTAGAGTAATCGCCGATATTAGGATCAGCTCCATTCTCCAACAAAACTGCTGCGACATCAGTTCTGCCAAGAGAGGCAGCAACATGTAAGCATGTGCGCCCCTGCAACATGTGAGTGAATAATAATCCAGGAATATCTTGTGACAGAATTTTGGCTGGGTGGACTATGTGACTTGACAGTAGAGATGTAAGGGTGTACCATTGCCTGAGTTTGCACATGTCAAGTCATGTGATGCTTGCTCATGCTGCTGTGCATCGCCTCACATGCTTTATGCACTGGTGTGACATCAAATCTGCAAAACGTTGCTGTGTCCACATGGACACGCACATGTAACCCAGGTGAGGAATTGTAGCAGACCTATTGAAAGTATGTGGCCAGATGCTACTAGCTGCTCCAGAGCTCCCCAGCTGTCCTGCCAGCAGCCCTCAGGCATGGTGCTGCCGCACAGCTCTGTCCAACATCTGATGCAAAGCAAGGTCCTGCTATCAGAACTTAGGGTCCTTACGAGGTGTGCTGCAAGAAAGGCTCAAACAATGTAATATATTGCAAACTTTTAAGTAAATGTGTGCATGATCAAACCTCAACTGGACCCGTGCCATGGCAACAGCAGGTCATCTGTGCAGGCAATGACATGCAAGCAGAACGCAAAATGTACACAGGCTGAGTGCTTTATGTTTGGCTTCGCATGATGCAGCACTTAGCATATTCAAGCAGTGAAGATTCAACAGCAACATTGACAAAGCCATGCACAGTCAGACTCTCAAGCACTGTTGCTCGGTAAGTTTGAAAACCTCAATGTTTGCATGACAGATCCATTTGGGTTCAACCATACTTGATGAGAACCATGTAGAGAGCAGCTCCAATGAGTGACTTTCCGTGGGTAGTGAAGCAGCACAAGGTCCAAATAGGAGGTACGCAGGTTGACGAAGGAGCTGCGCATCTGTTTCAGGGTGGTGTTGAAGCCATGGTGTCGTGGATGCAGTTTTGTGGTCAGAAAGAGAGCCGTGCGTGGTGTTCCACTCTCTTGTATGGCCTGTCCAACTAGGTCCTCCCTATACCACTCAGGAGCCTGCAACACACGCAGTCATGCTTCCATTGCACCTGTTGACGGGGCGTCATCATTGCACGAAAGTAGCTTTGTTATCATTTTCACGCCCTTGTTCAGTTGCTTGGGTATGCAGGGCTTTTGCATCGAAGTGAAGCTGATGCTAAGCACTCGTAGCCGCCATGATGTGCACAGGTTGGCCTTCTCATGATGAGCAGATCATTTGCATAGATAGCTTGACATAGCTATCACAACTTGATTGCAACAAGAGTGCTCGTTTGTGCAGTGTCAAACAAGGCATAGCCAGCCAGCAGCGCTTCACTGCTTGACCAGTGTGTTCTCCCAGACCAGCTGTGCCAAAACCAACGCTTGGCATCATTATGCCACTGCTCAGTCTCACCTGAAGAGTAAGTCTTGATTGATGCAAAAGGCAACACCTCTCACAACACAAATTGCGACAAAATTGGATATGGACTTGCCAGTGAAAACTAAGAGTTTCTTGCCTGATGGTTAACGGGCACAGCAGCCTGGCAGGCCCCGCATGCCTGTCTGCATGCCTTTAGCATGAATGCCGGATTGGTCAAGCACTCGCCTTGACCTTCCCATGTGACACAGCTTCGGTCTTCATCCAGACAATTGGCAGGGTTGGCAGGACTGAGGACACTTGCACCAACTGCTTTGCTGGAATGGTTGTCATAATTGCTGCAAGCAGTTGCACAATTTGACTGAGCTGGGTGCAAGTCAGGAGCGCATGTGTCCGCTGTTGAGATAAAGTTGCTTACTCTCGCTTCACATGATCCGCGCCAGCATGCCTTTCAGGAGCATATACAGGGGAAAACCTGCGGTAGCCATGGCGATCGCTGGGGATCAAGTAAAGACTGATGCCAAAAAAAGTGAGTGTGATTCCCGCAAGGCAGGACGCCAACCTCATCCATAACGCATATGTACGTGGGCCAAGGAGGGAGGGAGAGACATCACAAAGCTTTAGCCAGCCGGTGTGATGTCATGATGAGGTTCGTGTAACGCCTGCATATTCTTATTTAGTATTGTGTGTCTTTTGCGTAAAGCTTTTGAAGTGCTTTAGGAAGAATTGAGGAGTCGTAGCCACCGCTAAAGTCTGCTTACCTGCATCATGTATGCCTACTATGGTCAATAGTCAGCAATGATAGCGGTGTTGGCTGGTTTCAGGCCGATCTCAGGCTGTCCAGGGTCACGCACTGTTCGAGCATGTCGTATAGGCTTCTGTGATACTATAAGCACTACACATAGTTTCATTGCCACACAATGATGAGCGACGCACCACAACCTCGGCGCCGAGCATGGACCCCACGTCTTTCTGCCTCAAAATTGTTCAAGGTATGACTTGAGCCTGTCAACCACCTGCCCCTGATGGCTGGCCACAACAGAACTGCATGGCGCTAATTTTGCGCTTTCACCGAGTGCAGGCTGTCCGCCAAGCCGCTGCCACCCATCCTGCTCCAGACGCGGAGCCTACCAGCAGCCTGTAGAAAAGCTCTGCAAAGGTGAGGCACTCTCAGTCACCCTGACTTGTTTCTGAAAGACTCAACTACTCCTGGCTTGCCTTCCGCCTCTCTAGTCTGACCTGACGCTGCTGCCAAACAGGAGTCACCTCCCCAGCTGCAGACACAGGGCAAGGTGCAGGAGACTGAGCAGCAGATTACATCAACCTGGTATGTCTTTTGCTTCACAGTCTTTGTAGCGTCTGCATCAGGAGCTGTACCTCATAGGTGATGCAAGGTTTCTTCTGCTTTAGCACAGTCCAACCAACTTCCTGACATGCAGGTCTGATGTGGCTCGCTCAGAAGACTTGGCAGACCTCAAGAGGCAACTAGAGGAGAAGACTAGCGAATACGCTGAGCTTCTCCAGCAGCATGAGTGTTCACTGGCCAGGTATGTAAATTTTGACTGATGTGTTTGCAACCCTGTTCAAGCAGATGTCGGTTTGCATAGTTCCCACATGCAGTTGAAATGTGGTTAGCTTGCACCTGCCTGTTTTCATCAGAAACCTCAAGCTGCAGCTACCCGTGCATCTCTCATGCTGAAAACCATGTCTCAAGCGAATTTCAACCTGCAGGGTGACCTCTGAGCTGTCTGAGCGCAGCAAGCAGTTGCAGTCTGCCCAGACAGATGCACAGCAGGTGTTTCAGCAGTCAAAGGCACGGCATGCTGATCTACTGAAACAGTTACAGACAGCACAGCTTGCCACCCAGCAAGCACGTGATGCGCAAGTAGAAGCTGAACAGCAGCTGCAAACCACGCAGCAAGTCTCTGCTAAACAGCTGAATCAAGTCACTGCTGAACGTGATCAGCAAGTGCATGCAGCAAAAGATTCAGATCATGAGGAGTCTGGTGAGAAGCTGCAAAGTCTGCAGCAGCAGTATGAGAAACAGCTGGCAGCTGCAATGTCTGAAGCTGACCAGAAAATGAGTGCACTCACCATGCAGCTGACTCAGCAGCTGCAAGCGGCACAAAAAGATGCTCAGCAGCAGCAGCTGCTCCAAGTCCACGATATGCAGCATCAACCTGATACTCAGCTGCAAACAGTCACACGCAAAGTGCAGCAGCAGCTGGAAGCAGAGCATCAGGACCGCCTGAAGCAGCTACAGCAGCAGCTTCAGGCCTGTCAGCAAGACTGTGAGTCACTGCAGGCAGAGAAGCTCGCGCTAGAGCTGCAGGTGCAGTCAGCCAAGGCTGACAGCCTCAGAAACTTGCAGGAGCTGCATGACAAGTGCAAGGGTGATGCAGCTGCCGAGATGAGGCAGCACTCACGCAAGCTTGAAGATGAGCAGTCAGCTCATAAGAAGGCAGCTGGCCGCCTCCAAATAGAGGTGGCAGAGCTCCAAGCAGCCCTTGAGCGTCAGCAGGAGGATAGCATGCGGCGTGAGCACCAGGTGCTGCAAGAGCACATGGCAGGCCTAGCTGCCAAGGACACCATGGTGCAGCAAATGTGGACTGAGCTGTATGAGAGGAAGCAAGATTGCCGCCGGTATGTCTTCAACTGGTTTAGTCATCCAGTCTACAATAACAACCTCCACAGTTCAAGCCCATCCCCTCTCATCACCTATGCATTCTGCAATCATTCCTTTGCGACATTTGGACATCAAAAGATAGCTCTTGCATGTGCGCTGCAATCAGGACACTGATTCTGGCAAGTAGCTGCCATAGCAGAACAACAAGTTTGCATGGCTCTGCATCCTTTGTTGCCATTGGATACTTGGCTTCAAGGTTCACAGTTGAGGCCCAGGCAATCAACTTGTTAGACAAGCAAGTAGCGATGCAACCTTGTACTGCTCATCACACTCATGAGTCTGGTCTTACACCACCAATGGCCTTCATTATGCTAACATCTTGAGGCTGACAACTCTGAGCTTTCACCCACTCGCAAGGCCACTCTCAAGGCCAAGACATCATCCTGCTGGTATAACATCTGTGCACATGCCTCTGTGGTGTTTTCACCCTTGATGTCACTTTGTCGTTTGCACCATCTCCATGTGCTGCAGACGACGGCAATTGAGGCCAAGGCACTTACACTCTTCAGCCAAGCAAATGGCTACTCAACCAAACAATGGCTATGTGACACATCCATAGCTAACAACCTCATTCATGGTCCACTTGCTTCCAGATATTGGTTATGACAAGACCTTGCATGCTGCAGGTTGGAGGTTGCGGCAGCTGAGTTGGCAGCTGAGCTGAGGTGCACAGAGAGCCAGCTGGGCAAAGCTGAGAGGGACATGAAGGGCTGGATTGTCGTGTACAAGCAGCTGGTTGATGACAAGATCAGGTGAGCGCCGCAAACATTGCTTGCAATCAGGCAGGTCTTGGTGTCTGCAGTCTTCACAACAACCCACATTGTTGCTGGTATGCTGACTGCCAAAACAGTACATTTCATACACAGGGTTGCCTGGGTCTGTGCATACCTGACCCTGGGGAAAGACACAAGTTTGACAGATGAATGAAAGTAATGTCTGCAGACACAAAGACTGCAGTCTCGGCGTCTGCATGACACTGCCTTATTTCTTGAACAGGCGCCACATCAGCAAATAGCAGTTAGAAGCTGTCACTGCGCTGCTGCTGAAATATGTCTGTCCTTTGAGGCGCTGAACCAATGTAGCCTCACAGGCAGTGTCAGTGGGTGGTCACCATCATAGAAGCAAGGCATGAGAGCCTGCGATTGTCTTGTGATTCCATCTGCTACATGTGGTTGCCCTGCTTGACGGCCTTTGCCGAACACGTTCAACAGAGAATGCAGTCATACAGTTGTGCAACTCGTATGTTGAGAGCAGAGCTTTGTTTTCTGTGGCATGCATCTGAACAAGTACGCAGTGCCAGCTGTAGGACCACATAGCCTAGTTGGAGCTCTATACACAACAGTTTTACCATCACGTTACTGCCCATGTGCCTATCACATCCAATCCGCAAGATTTTCTTAGGGGCACGATCTGCAAGATCGCTGATACTTTGTATCTGCAGCTTGTTGGCAGCATCTGATAAATAGACTTGCACAGTTGCATGACTATACCTGTTCCCACCGTTGTACTCCCTGTGATAGCACAGCTGACATTACAGCCCAAAAAAGCAAACAAAAATTCCAAGTGTGCTGACATTTGAAATGTGTTTGCAGCCTGGTGAATGAGCAGCACCATCTGATGAACAGGATTGCCAGTCTGGAAGACGGAGCGGACACCTACCTCACAGGCCAGCACCACAACTGGCAGGTTGTGCCACCACCCTGCCGCCCCTCAACACAGTCCAGCCCTGCACAGGACATGTACGCAGAGGTACGCTCTACCTTTATGCTCTACACCATAAGCTCTAACTGCATGCTGTGTCCAAATGTCAACACACTGTCTGTTGTGAAAGGTCATGGGTAATACTCTACAGCAGCTTGACACTTGTTCCCCCGCCCCCAGCATGCCCCTCCCCCCTGCCTCCCCCCCTCCCCCCCCTTTCCAATCGTTGCTCAGCATATGCTAGCCAGGCAGAAAGTGTTTCCGCAGCCCTGCTCTGCATGTGCTCGGCATGAAGTCTTCTGGCCAGATTTGCTAGAGAGCGTCTGGAAAGGGAGCAGCATGCAACTTCTTCTGTTCTGCTTTCCACCCTGACCTTTAAGCAAGCTTGGTTCACCGCAACAGCACCAACCCTGATTCTTCTTCACAGCTGCAGCAGCAAGAACAAGCTGTGGCTATCTCAAGAGCTGAAGTAGCGCATGGACCAGGCTTTGAGCATTGAAGTCAGCCGTGTGCCTGCCCAGCTGCAGCCCTCTGTGATTCTGTGTCCAGAGTGCAGAGCTATGTAGCGGCTTCTGGAGTGCACTTCATAGCAGCCTCCTGAACTGACTGTCTGAATCTGTAGGCTTGGCCAGACACCCCCCGCCCATCACTGCCTGATGAGGCCCCCACCCTGTCTGATGACCACCCTCTTGCCACAGCCCAGCTGGACTACACCCCTTCACCAGAGCCCGAACAGGCAATGACTGCGCCCTCCTTGGCTGCTCAGCAGTCAGCGCATGCTTACACCTCTGAGACAGCGGTCCAGGGGCAACATGCTGACAGCAGCAGCCCTGATTGTGACCTGGAAGAAGAGCGTGCCAATCAGACAGACGGCAGCAATGCTGATCAGGACTCTGCCCACTTCATCACCACCCAAGTAGCAGCTGATCAAGCTGACAGCAAAGAAGAGGTCGGTGATGTTGAAGAGGAAGAGTATGAAGAGCAGGACAGCGCTCATTTATCCATCGCGCATGCAGCGGCTGATCAGGCTGAAGAGGAAGAACATGATGGGGTAGCTGAAGAGGAAGAGTATGAGCAGCAGCCAGAGCCTGCCCAAGACTCACCTTCATGTAATGCTGATGAGGATGACAGTGATGGTAGCAGCAGTGAGGATGAAGAAGATGACCAGGAAGGCAAGGCAGTCACAATGTCTAGCATCGCTGGCTCATCTGGGACTTCAGCAGTCCTCAGCACCAGCTCCACCACATCCTCAAATGGTCCAACAATCCCCACACCTGCTGTGGACGCTGCTGAGCATCAAATCACTGGTGGAGTTTCAGCTGCCATCCAAAGCTCAGCTGAAGATGCTGGCAGCACCAATGTCAGCACAGATGGACCTCCAGTTGTCCCCGGCTGTGAGGCTGAGACAACTGGGGATGCAGTGGTCCCCCTGACAGCAGCAGCAGTACAGCATCAGGACTTCAGCATCACAGCTGACAGCAGGGATGCTCCAATCCCAAGCTCATCTGCTCAGAATGCAGACACCTTTACTCCTCCTGCTGCAAATATCTCCACTTCTCGCGCCGGAGCTGCAGAGGCCTCCACTTCTTCTTCACATAAGGATGATGAAGAGGACGAGGAGCATCCCGTCTATGACTCCCTATCAGAGGAAGACGAAGAGACTGGTGAGCAGGTCTCAAGCAGCAAAGAAGAGGATGCTGCTGAAGAAGAGGATGCTGCAAAAGAAGAGGCTGCTGAGGCTTCAGAATATGAGGAGGATGAGAGGGAGGTCAGTGAGAGTGAGGAGGAGGAGGATGTGGCATCAGACCAGGATGGAGAGACCATGGCGGCCTTGCATCGCAAGATCAAGGAGCTTGAGCATCAAGACTCAGGGTACACCAACCACTCTGCTTGATGCACGTGCTGTTGACTCAGTGCACAGCTGCAAAGCATGCATGTTCAGTCCACACAGCGGAAGCACCATCCCTGCACAGTGATAGTGTCTCACACAGATGTGTCTTTTTGTGCGTGCACATTCTGTCCTGTCTTGTGGGTGCTTCAGTGATTATTTTAGTTTTCAGTGGCTGCCAGCACTGCTGACTTTGAGACGCCGATGTTTACACACATCGTGTCACCAGATCATTGCAGCAAACCCATAAACACCCTGCACACCTCACCCTCAAAACCAATGCTGAGTCATGTAACGCTCTCCTTTCGTTTCCTGTCCTTCTGTTTCCTCTCGTTTCTTTTCCTTTCCTTGTTCATCTATCAAAAACCATTGCTTGCTCTGAGTCCAAGCATCATTGTGTTGTTCAGGTGGCAAGCTGGCTATGCCAAGCTAGATAAGGCATACACTCGTCAGGCCCAGCACTTGGCACAGCTGCAGGGTGACTTTGCTAGAGTCTGGAATGACCTCCTAGCCCTGCAAATGGTGGCACTAGACGCACTGACATGCAGCCAGCGCCCCAATGGCGCCCAACCCAGGTTTGCATGGTCCCCCCACACCCGCAACAGTGTCGACATGACCCACATCCAGGTCATCCAGCATCGGCTGTTCAACCTTGTGGACGCTGACAGAGATGGTGTGCTGTCTGAGGAGGATGTCAACACGTGGGTTGACTCACACCTCAAAGCTGGTACCATTGACAGGGCTGAGGTGATGCGGCGCAAGTTTGAGGGGTTTGACCAGACAAACCTGGAGACTCAGCCAGAGTGGCGGTTGTGTGGGTGGGTTGTGGAGCGGGTGTGGCAGATGCTGAGGGAGATGTTTGCCCCTCACAGCCAGGACCCCAGATGGAAGGGGGTCTTAGTCCTTCAGTTCTTGAATGCCCAGCTGGGCCATGATGTGGGCGCTCTGCTTTGCAGCCCTTTGGAGTTCTTGGATGAGTTTGGTGGCAGCTGCACCAGCTGCATCGGCTCAAGGTTCATCCAGTGGGGGCCTCTGGTGCAAGATAACTGCAGCGAGCTGGATTTCACAGCTGATGAGTTCAGAATAAATATGATATGCTGAAGCAGTAATCTGAGTCCAGCTCCACAATACACACTTATGCGTCATGTACTTACCTGTTCGTCAGTCAGCAATCAGCGATAGCTGCCAACAGTCACGTACAATCTTAGTAGGAAGTGTGCATGTGGGATTGAGTTGTATAATGTGCACTTGATTGCCGGTCTATGGGCCAGCTGTCCATATAGCACTATGAAATATAATATGTTACTCTGAGCACTTTGAGCTCAATTGCTTTCATGCTGTGCACGTATTTCCCCATTCTTCACATGAACAGTGTTAACCAGTTCATCTGGATTGCACATGAGCTTACTGAGTTCAAGGCTCCTCCTATGCATGTTAGCAGACCTCGAGGCTGAGGTTGTAAAGTAGCCTGCAGCTAAAAGTTGTGTCCCAGAACGCCCTGCCCTGCCCTTTCGATAAAGTTGATTAGTCACTGTGGGTGTGCTCAGCGCGTGCTCTGCATACAACTGAGCTGCACGCTGTACGCGGCCAAAAGGACAGCGATTGAATCCACACGCCGTTTCACATTTGCGTGTATCACCCACTTCAGCGGCATGACTGTTCGAGCTGCCGCAGCGGTGCTGATAGCTGCAATTGCTGTGGGGAGCGCCGTAGCTCAAACGACTACATTTCCTGTTCTCGACATCACCAAGGGCTCACCTTTGCCCACGCTTCAACAACTGCAGCCTGTAAATGACTGGATCACGCTCAACATGTTGCCTGCGACAATACAGGTATTGCACCATGTCTACTCGCAGCCGGCTCTGCAGACTGAAGTATGATAAGCAACGCTAGCTTTCACACAGGGTCCTGGTGACAACACCAGCGCTGATGATCCATACATCATGTACACTGGAAGGACTTACAACGAGGCTCTAATTGCCGGCGTGATCCGAGTGCAACAAGGTGTGTTGATCGTTCAGCTCGCACCGTGATCCCGCACCATGAAGTGCCAGTCCTGCGATGGACTCCAACCTTTTGCCAATGGATTTGCTCGCTGCAAGGTCGCCTGCTTCTGCAGGCGGAACCCTTCGGCTGAAGGTGTGCAACAACCTCAGTTCGTACGAGCCAACTGCTATTGGAGAAATCAATAGCTCCTATGGCTCATACACCAATCCTATCGACGTGAGTTTTCTTTGGCCTTCCTAAACCTTCAATAGTCTCCAGATCTTGTCTCAGACCCTCCAGCATGCTTTACAGGTGGGCGGTATCAACGTCTTCAAGGACGTCAACATTCTAGCCAACCATCTGCATGGGTTCTATGGCAATCCTGGCACAGATAACATTGCTTGTGACCCTGTGCCAGATGATTCTTCTGACTGTTACAGAGGAGACAACATCTTTGCAGACATCCTGCCAGGCTCCTGCAACTACTACCAGTATGACATTGCAGAAGTTGCCTCACCTGGGGCTTTGTGGTGAGTGTGAGCCTTTGACTTCTGGGCCATGAGCTGCCAACTGCTTTGGCTAGCAACTGTGCTGCCCTGTACTTATATTGTGCTGCTAGTGGTCAACATGCTGCAGTGACTACTTAGTCAAATTTGGCTCTCACATGGCTTGCACCAGAAACAATAGCCTGTCTACCAAGCCTGTGCATGAGAAGCACTCAGAGTCAGCTCAAACATCTGTCTCACAACACAATTGTGCTCAGTTGGCCCCCAGGCCATTTATAGTATTGATTGATTGATTGATTGTTGGCTGACAAGAAGACACTGTGCATCTAGCGTGAGGTTGCACACGTTTCTAGCACTGAGACTGAATTGATGACACTCCAGCTATGGTGTGTTCCACAACTTCCGGCTTCTAAGATTTGGGTGTTGACTCATTGCAGGATTCACCCTCACCATCATGGCTCTTCTTCCCTACAGACGCACACAGCCACAGTGCCTGTCATTATTGATGTCAACACAAACGGCGGCTTTGACCCTCTGGGCAGCGCTTCATGTGCTAATATGCGCCAGTTCTTCCCTGCTGACAACAGCAATGAGATCATTCTGCATTTCCAGGTGAGCACATGTGCACCTGTTCTGCTACCAATGAATTCATTCATTTTAATTCATTCAAACTCAGCATTTCCGGAATTTACAGAGTTATTGTCTACTGACTTCCCTGAGGAGCCCTAAAGACACACCACAAAAAACCCCCCAACATAAACAAAATGGATTTATGCTCACAATGATGGCAATGACCACCATTCTGGCAGCATGCTCAAAGCAAAGTTTGCACGCTGGAGTGATTGAATCAAGTCCAACTGTCTGCAGTTGCAGCATTGAAACAGAGCTGTCACACATCTGAAAAACCTTTTGAGATGCTTTTGTTTTGCCACACTTTCAGAACATCAGCACAGTCATGATCTGGTTGACTAGTCTGATCCGTGCAAGTAGTCTGATCCGTGCAAGTAGTCTGATCCATGTAAGTAGTCTGATCCGTTTCAGTAGGTTGATCCATTTGAGTAGTCTGATCAATCTGTGGTGCTGCAGACCTTCCAGCTAGCTGTTTTCACCGATGCTTCTCAGAACATCCAGAACGCCACTGGTCCCATCGATGATGGCTACATTGCCAACTCTGTGGGGTCCATTGCGGGTGACCCCCTCTGTTGCGCTGGGCCCGAGCCCCTTGATGACGGTAAGCGTCCAGTGTATGACCGTAACCACAACTGACCTGTGCTGTAACACATGCTGGCATTGGGTCTGGCATATTTGGCTGCCATCTCCATCTGGGATCCCAATCTCATGATGTGCAAACCTCAAAGTATGCAAGGAGTCCTGCTGTACTAGCTGGTCTCCAACAGCTGTATGTGTCGGGGTTTGTCAGGATTCCTGTTGATGGTGTCTCTGGTCTGTCACCCTATAATGATTGGTTGGTTGGTTGGTTGGTTGGATGGTTGGTTGGACGTGCCTGAAGTCATTGCTTTTGTCTGATCACATGCTTGTGTACATGCAGGCACTGCTGTGACCACATGGGACAACACCGGGGATACCGGCCCAGACTCTGGCAAGTCTTCTTCTCTGCTGCCCTTCTACACCAGTGGGTCCAATGCCCTGTTCGCCACTATCAACGGCGCCTACCAGCCTGTCATCAGCATGAATGTAAGTCCTCCTGGTTGTGTTGTTGGTGCCAAGTTGCCTACTTTATGCCTGTATCTAGATGTACTTGCACACTCATGGGTAACATGTGACAGCTTGCAGCTGCACCTTGGAGCTGCCTTGCATGCAATGTAGTGCACCAGGAACAGAACATACTTGCAAAGATTCCAGTTCAAGATGAGACAAGACTTCACCTTTTGGCGTCAATATACTGAGAAGCCAAGTGTGATTCCAGTTCACATAGTGTCATCAACAACGTGTGCACAAGCTGCAGACAATTGTTCCTGCTGGCATTTAGTATACATGGTACTGATCACTTCCAAAAGTACCCAAAGAATTTGTGGATGACATTTCTTTTTGGCCTTAATGTTTTAGAAAAGAATGTGAGACTGTCAAAAATCACACCATTTGCTGATTGTGCTTATGGCCATGCAGGCTGGCACTGTGTACAGGTGGATCCTGGTGGAGGCAGCCACCATGAAGTGGATGCATCTCTCCTTTGACAAGCCGGGCTGCGTGATGGGCCTCTACAGCCGAGACGCAAACTATGTCAATGAGCTGCCTCGCCTCACTGACAACATTGTCTTTGCCGCCGCAAACAGGCAAGTTCATCCATTTGACGCAGACGTTGTTTGCCGTTCCTCTTGACTTTATGAGGAACAACTGCTGGTACTGATTTTCAAACGCAGTTTTGTACCTTTGATGTGTCAAGACTCACAGTCTGACATATATTGGACGCAAGCCGCTGCAACATCAGTCAGGTAGACCACCGGTGTTACGGTATTGGTACAGCATATACACGACACTTTACAAGGGCACTGCACTCCAGACTGCTGTCACATCTTTGTGTTGATGTGAGTGTGAGTGTCTCTGTATGTGACTCTGTCTGTCTATCTGTATGTGAGTGTGTCTGTATGTATGTGAGTGTCTCTGTATGTGAATATGTCTGTCTGTCTGTAGGTGAGTGTATCTGTATGTATGTGAGTGTGTCTGTCTGTATGCAGGGTTGAGCTGCTGATCCAGTGCGACGCTGGAACTTACCAATTGCAATCGGGCCAGGGCGAATTTGGCATCCAAGACCCGGGATGCGGCTCATCCCATTGTGATGTTATCAACCAGCCCATCATGGCAACTGTTGAAGTGGTCAGTCTTCTTCGCCAACTTTCTGTACATGTATGTGTCTGTCTGACGCTGGACATGCTTTGGTGGTAAAGTGGGGCGCAACTACTGTGCACTCTGGTCAAATATACCAACAGTGCATTCTGTTTGCATGACGACGCCAGCACTGTTCCCAAGCCCATGTTGTGAAATTTGGTTTGGGGAACACATGGCTGTCTGCGTCACTGGCAGCATTTTAGTTCAACAAGCAGCTTTGAACCTGGCAAAAGCATGCAGCTGCAAGCCTGACGCGTTCCTGGCAGACACTATGCTTGTTGCATAGCACAGAGTCACACCATGCAGCATACCAGCCTGCTTGTCACCAAGGACCACCAAGACAAGACAGACCTGCAACAAGCTCCATGCATGGCAATGTCATCCATCTTATGAGGTTTGATGTCTGCCAATGTCTTACCTCCTCTGGAGGAACTCCTGTGGAGGATTGGGCCAGTAGTCAGTAAGGCATTAGACTTCTAAGTGATTGAGCGCAACAAAGGAGAATTTCATGTTTGCTTCAGGTGGCAGTGGCTGGGGCAGCACCCGTGCCAGCAGACCCCTTTGGCAGCTGCACCCCCCAGAGGCCGGCCTACCAGCAAGACCTCAGGTATGTGTGCGATCTCTTTTTAGAATTGTGGTAGCCCTGTACTCCTCATCTTGACTAGCACGCATCAGAAGAACCAGAACATCTCTGGATGAAGGGCAAAAGCTGGAGATGCTTTGAGTTTTTGGAACTGTGAGAACCCTGTGCTTGGTATTTTGACTAGCACCCGTCAGAACCAGAACATCTCTGGATGAAGGGCAAAAGCTGACGATGCTTTGCGAACAAAATGTGAAGCAGTATGATGACTGGCGGCCAGAGAAGACCAGATTAAACAGGCAGGAGCGGCCTGATGGTCTGTGCATAAAAGCAATGGTTCTGACCTTTTGGCAATGCAGCATTACATTTGTTATATCTGACTCACCCCTGGGCAGCCTGGTATAATACTGGGCTTCTCACCAAATTGACGCCGAAAGGCGAAGCCTTTTCTTGTCTCTTTTTCCTTTTCTTGTCTATCTGACTCACTACAATGCCGCAGGGACACCTCGCTGAATGCCACATACAGAAATGAGATCATCCCCAAGACTGGCAACAGTGGACTGCTGAACTTCACCAACCCCCAGGTGCCCGGGCCGGGGTCCAGTGCATGCGCCCTGAATGGCTTGACCTACCAGGACGCCAATGCAATGCAGGAAGTCATTGGAGAGCTGCATGAGCTGAGCCTGTGGAACATCAACGTGCACCCCTACCACCACCACACCCAGCCGTGAGTAGTTCTGTCGCTCATGTTGACAAAGCATACATGTCGCGCTTGTGACACATTGTACAATAACTTACTGCATGCCTTGATCATTTCCATTTTGAAACATGCCTTTGTTATTGTTCTATTGAAATTCACACTTTTTTTTTTTTTTTTTTTTTTTTTTTAAAAAAAAAAAAAAATTATTAAAAAAAATTTTTTTATTTT
>JAABUP010001215.1_pt1 | contig 54328 bp, 70 predicted proteins | sample 5559201 | NCBI WGS metagenome assembly JAABUP01 (sample SAMN10711887, study PRJNA513373) | rock metagenome | isolation source: Antarctica rocks | place: Antarctica | reverse complement strand
CAGGCGCCATCTACTGAGGATTGTGCATGCGCTATGAGCTACCTGCTGCTCAATACACTCTACCGCTGCAACACAGCACATGATGAAATAACAGTGCTTTAATGAGACTGTCTACAGGATGTGAAGCTGGTCTCCAGCATTGCCTTGTCCGATGTTGACAGTCGCCATTGTTTCTGTATATTCTGTACAAGCTGCTTGTTACCGATCTGAGCTGTATAACATAAAGACGCTGATTGCTCAGGCCCTCTATCGCTGCCGCAACTATAACACTCTGTTAAAGTCTGTAGATAGAACTGCATAACACGGTCCAAACCAGCAGTGATAGTCGTATCCGAGGATGGTCTAAGCAGGGAAAACAGCTGCCAAGCTGCGAAGCGTTCGCAAGTTTGTGTGGTGAGATCTGTCACCCGCAGCCAAGCAGCGTCGTCCTCAACCCTTTCAGGTCACGACGAATTTTGAAATCCCCAGGGGATTTCGGCAATGATGTTTCACCAGAATGCCAGGCAAACTTTCTAGAAGGCCTCGACGTTACAGCTGGCTGGATGCTCACGCATGTCTGGATGCTCACGCATGTCAAACTTGAGAAGCTCAAAAATGATGAGTGGCAAGGTGAATACCCTTGTACGTCTTACGAAAAATAGATGCTTAGCGTAAATCTGGTAGGGTTGAAATTGGTCAGCACTGCAAATAGCGCCACCATCACTATGCCGCCAATGGGCCACAAAAAAACCTGCAAGCACCACATGATCAAGGGCTGCTGCTGATGAACACAGGCACTTTACTCCTCAGCAAACTGTTGACGCACCTCTGTATGATCTAGAAATGGCAAAGCACTATAGCCCAAGAAGTTTAGATAGTGATAGTAGCTCAGCGCCACCACATATAGTGCTACAGAAATGATGGTTGACAGCATATTCCTATGGAGCAGTACAGGCGAGAACAGGAACTGAACCACTGCAGAAGCAGCAAAGTGTGTCACTTCCTGACACATGCTGCTGTGACTGCAAAAGGTATATTTGCGCAGGCAATTGGAAGGCTTACTCACCATACAACAGGATAAACAAGGGGAAGTAGGAATTGCAATGGACGTCAAAAGCATACATCCTGCATCACAAAAAATGTCATTGGCATGTGATACACTTAGCCTAGTCTCCATCTTCAACTGCATCCAAGATGGGGTTGCAGCTATAGATGAATCCAGAACCTGCTTCAAGGTCTACTAGCAAACAGTAGGTGCGTACCATTCAACATGATGCTCTGCATTATGACTATTTTGGCTCTTCCTTTTCAAGAATTGGTTTGACAAGAACCTGCAAGAAGTGCATGAGTGCTGGCAATAGTACATGATGCCATGCACACAAAAGGTTGCCCTGCCATGTTATCTCACTTGATACCAATGTGCACAATCAAATCTGTGTCCAGCATTGCAGGTTCCATTGCAGCACATCACGGAACTGCACATGCAGAGGAGCAAACTGCAAAAACACTTACCAGCCTGTGGTGCATATCACAAAACCAACCAGGAGGAAGTCAAGCGCAACTGCGGAAGCAACATTCCTGAGCGTATGCCACAAACCGCTGCTGAATCTGCAGCAACAACAGATGAAGGTCAAAACCAGAGAGCTGGCAAACAACAATTTAAGCTCAAGGTGTGTGGGGCTTACGCAACACAGTATGCCAGGGCTGCACAGGCCACCAGCATTGCACACACAATGACAAATGCTGGATCATCCCTTGCCCACTGATTCTTGGTTTGCCTATGGTACGATGTATGCCGATATCTGCAGGTGTGCCGAGTAATCAGGTGTTGCTGTGCGAAGATATGGTTGACACCTTGCAACAGCTTGACATCAATGGCTTACACTGTCTTGGGAGATATGCACAACTGCAGCATCAACCAAAAGGTGTACCTGCAGCAGAGACTCTAGCTAGGACATAAGCAGCACGTGAAGCAAGACTAGTGCCAGGTGGTCGAGTGCTCACTCGAGGTCCATCTGTTTAGGTTTGATGATTCTTCGCAGGTAAGTTGGAAGCAGAGATGAGCTCCTCCGCGGAGGAGCCCTTCGAGGTGTAGCATGGGTTGGCAACATCAGGTTTTAGCTCGACCCAGTCAAGGTATTTTTGTCGACATTCATCTTTTACCGGCAAGAGAAGTGATAGAATACGCTATAGCAAAGCTGTCATTCACAAGATTGTCTGCGCAACTGCTCTGATCACAGCCACTGCAAGTCGAACTCGGAATGACCAAGTTGCACACGCAGGCGCAGAACTACAGCTTCCTGCTTTGCGGAGTAACGGAACCCTTTTGTCACTTCCGCAAGTCTGTGGCGAAGCGCATGTCGACAGTGCACTCGAACTGCAGCTAGCTGGGTAATTGAGGAATTACGGTACCTAGACCGTAAGTCGTAACGCCATCCATTAGGTGGTGTGAGACGCTGAGGTAGTGTGTGACAATTCGAGGCAGACAAATCGCACAGTAGGCAGAGACATCAATGTAGGTGTCTACAAGTTTCGGTACATGTGTCTGTGTTGCCCCAAATATTGAGCCAGTTTCCTGTCGCAGGTCGAAAGTCACCTTCAAGGTCACCCTGACATCGGATCCAAAGCTCCCCTATCGAGTGTAAGCAATCCTTTACGACTCTCCGTGTCCTCTTGTCCGTTGCTTCGAGATGTGACTGTGCGGGGTGTGTTGTAGTTTCAGCGTCCCTGAGCAAGCTCCTTTCACGGCAGTGATGAAGTATGCAGCAGAGGAGGTACAGCTTTGCCACACATGCTTTTGACCTGTCTGTAATTCTTTGACTATGTTTACATTGTTCAGCAACTGTAAGCAATGGGATCTGGTTTGCAGTTCAAGGTGCCTGCACAGACAAGTGCTATTCTCACAAACGGTAAGTTTCAGGTCTTCCTTGTTCTCAGGTCAGAAACTGACTCGTCAGCCCATGCCTTGCAAACCAATGGAAATTGGTTGCAACCCGTATTGACTGCATGCAGATGGGGTTGGCATCAACCCCTCTCAAACAGCTGGAAATGTTTTTCTGAAGCACGGGTCAGAACTGCGACTTATACCACGAGACAGAGTAGGAGGGAGTTAATTACTACATCAAGCCAATGATGGACCCCTATTCAGATTACGCCATGTGCTAGTGCAGCCTTGGTGTCTGGTGCAGCGCAATATTGCAATTGTTCATTCATGTATGGTCTGTTTTGAAGAATAGTGACTGTTGAGTTCACATTTACTGCAATTGCTTGGACCAGCAAAGAATCCAAAACTTCAACATGCAAACATTATGCGTCAGATGATCAAACACTCTATTTGTTTCACTTCAGAAGAGGGAATGCAATGACTTCACGTATACTTGAGTGATCTGTAAGCAGCATCACCAGCCTGTCTAGACCCATGCCCATGCCTCCAGTAGGTGGCATGCCATACTCAAGAGCTGTGATGAAGTCATCATCCACAGCAATCTGCACATGCCAAAGCATAGTCATTGTCAAAGCACGAAAGGACAAAAGCCATATCAACAGACACCAGAAACTAGAAGGCTGGCATGCACAAGCAATTCAGCAGCATTGCATGCCTGCAAACAGCACAGTGCAACTCCTGCAGATCTACAACAGTGTTCTCACCAGCAATGAAGCTCACATTAGACAAGCTTAGACCATTTACCAACATTAACATGTGATCGGTGCAAATGCATGCTGTTCTGGCAAAGCAGAGGCGCATGCCTCTTTCATCAGAAGCATGCAAACACCATTGCATCCACACTCACCCCATGACCAACACAGTGCCAGGCACACAGCACAAGGCACAAGGACACCATGTACACTCATCAAGCAACCTGACTGATGTAGCCATTGACCATTTGACACAAATTTTGCAGCTTACCCCTGGGCAGCCCAGTATAATACTGGGCTTCTCATGAAATTGACGCCAAAAGGCGTAGTCTTTTCTTTTCTTTTGCAGCTCACCTCATGTGGAGTGTCATCTGGTTGCTCTGACTGGCTGCCATTGGTTAGCGACTGAGCCTGTGCCTCGCTGGCAGCCTTGCCAGCCAGTTGGTGAGCAGCCACTTGAGCCTCAAGGCGGCGCCGCTGCTCAACAGGGTCTGTCAACTCAGAGAAACTGTTGGCCAGCTCGCGTCCTGCATGATCAGGAAAAACAAGCACAATTAAGCAAGGCTGAAGTTTGCGCTTGCTATTTGGAAACAGATCAAAGAGATAAGCAAGATTAAAGATAGACAGGATTGAGCGACGCTCAAATTTGCGCTTGCTGTTTACTATAGATGCTGTTACTGTGTGGGATCTGGTAAGTTGGACAAGCTGCTGGGCAAACACTGCTCTGCGAGAGAGATCAGATGCTTGTGAAACATATATCTTTCATGAAGTGTTGATGAGGCAGACCATCTGCAACCAAACTAAGCACACACGTTGTCTGCGTTTTGTAAGAGCTTCAAGGAGAGCTCCTACTAGAGCTTCAAATGCCACATTCATCCAGGGAAGGTGCAGCATGCACTGGCAACTCAACAGGCACTTTGCACATGCATGTCTCAGCCGTACTTGAGAGCACAACACACACCTGCAATGTACAGCTCAAAGCGCTCAACCAGCCCTGCTTTGGTTCTGTGAGGCTTGGCCAGAGGTGAGATCTCTACAGGGAAGTCCAACACAAAGGTAGGTTGCTGCAGCGTTGACTCCACAGCAGCCTCAAAGCACTCGGCCAGGATCTGGCCTATGCTCACTGCTGACTGAATGTTGCGCAGGCTGGAGCTCTTGGAGCCGTCCTGGTCTGCTGCGTGTTGCTCCAGGGCTTGCGTGGCTGCTGACTGGGCCTCTTCCAGGCTCTGAAAGGAGGAGAAGTCCACTCCTGCAGCAAACACACAGCATGGCTGGTGTGAAACGACTAAAACGTTGCCCGAGAGTGGAAGAACGAAAACAATCATACTCACGTGTGATGATGGCTTGTGTGAGGTGCATCTCTAACATGCAAGTGAGTTTGGGGCAGGTGAACAGACAGACAGACAAACTGATGGCCCATGATTGCGCAGATCCATGCTGGAAGAAACAGAAAGACAGAAGCTGCTTGGGTAGCAATGTACAAATTGCTTGACTGAATACATACTTGTACACAGAGCATGACGTGACCTGACCTGGCTTATGCAACAAAAGTGTAGTTCAAACTGATAACTCTGATGATGCCAGATGTGTGTGTACAGCAGCACGGACTGATTGATTGCCTTGTCAGCAAGCTTGAGTAATGTAACATTGACTCCTCAGCTGTCTTGCAGCTCTGCTTTGCATAATGCATTCTCTCTGCACGGTATCAGCAAGGTGGCACAGAGCAAGAAGTGAGGCATGATGGACTTGTGCCACACAACCATGGACAGAAAGGCAACTATGCCCAGTCTGCCCAGCTGAGCATGTGATGCGTCAGAAAAGAAAAAAAGGAACACAAGGAAAAGTATACGCTTTTCAGCGATTACAACGGGAGCCTCCTAAGGCGGCAGCCCGGAGCATGTGATGCGTTGCTTCAGATGTTACTTCTGCAGTAATAGCATGACAGCTGGTCTCACCAAGAGCTTCCTGTACAAGCTCATGCATTGTTGCCCTTCTGAAGGGCTGCTCCAGATCCAGCGTCTGGCCCTGGTAGGGCACTTGTTGTGTGCCACATACAGCCTGCATCACAATCATGTGTTGACAGCTTGCTTCACAAGAGATTGATCACTGCTGAAGCTGTGTAACATAGGTGTGTCCAAACAGGGCTGTGCAACTTGAGGGATGTGACAGGCGACAACAAAGACTGGAAAGATTTAGCTGTGCACAAGCAGTGCACACCTGCGCTGCTTGTCTGATGATATCCTCTGTGATGTTCATCATGTCGTTGTAGTCAGCATAGGCCTGATACAGCTCTATTGAAGTGAACTCTGGGTTATGCCTAGCGCTGATACCCTCATTCCTGAAGATCCGCCCTATTTCGAAGACCTTCTCAAAGCCGCCAACAATGAGACGCTTCAGGTGCAGCTCTCTGCAACATCACCAAGACTCTGGCTCAGGCATGCACTTGCCTTCAGTGCTTGCACATAGGAGTGCAGCATGAGCTTCAATGAAACTCAGATGCGAACAGGTGGGTGCTCAAGACAACCAGGCATGCAATCCCTCCTGGGAAACCCACAAAACAGAGCTGGACTTGATGCCAATTCTTGCTGGACGGCAGCTGTACAGGCTAACAGTTGCTGGTGTACAAGTTTGTAAGCTTCACGATAAACATGGGCTACTGGGACGGCATGTCAGAGCAGACGTAGACTACAAAGCCATGAGCTCAACATAATGAGCAAGCTATGCCACGCTAGCTCACACCATGAACAACTTGGGTGCTGTTGTCTGAGACTGTGCCTTTGACAGCACTAGTGCACACTTGTGGAATCATAAGTCTGAATATAAAAAACAAGCAACCTTGAAGCATCACACTGCATCAATTGGTAGCAGATTGTTTACAGCAAGTTGACGGCAGCGCCAAAAAAAACATATCAGATGAAGAAGGGCCCAAAAGGCAACTTACGTTGCAATGCGCAAGGTGAAGTTGCGGCTCAAGCTGTTGTGGTACGTGACAAAGGGACGCGCATCGGCACCACCTGTAAACAGAAAGTTCGTAGTTGAGGTAAGGCTGCAAGGGCCAAAAGTGTGTGGCCTGCCGTGTAAGATGATGTCATCAGTAGTGCAGGCTTCTCTTCATGCGCATGGTGGGTACACGACAATCATTGATCACATGGACATGGCTGAGCAGGTGTAGGTGTGAAAGCAGATGGAAGCAGTTGTAAAGTGAGCACTGACATATGCTGGTACATGCAGCTTGTAGTGGAACTATGCCTGAACAGCAGCAGCCCTTGTGTTTGCAAGCAGGTCTCGACGTGCCAGCAATGAAGCATCTCATTGCTAGCATTGATGAAGGTCAGACACATATGGTCAGCAACCATGGACCCAACCTGCAGTGGATTCCAGGACAGGCGTCTCCACCTCCAAGAAGTCTTGCTGCTCCAGCATGTGGCGAATGGTGGACATGACTTTGGACCTCTTGCGGAAGGTGTCTCTCACACCCTCTGTCACAATCATGTCTAAGTACCTGAAAGCAAACAGATACAAAGTCAAAAGGAGGAGCAGAAAATCAGACAAGAAGTTTAGGTGGGAGAGGGGTGGTCATGTCTAATGAGGGTTAAGTGGTGCAATGGTGGGCAGTGGTGATGAAGGGAAGGGCTGCAGTGGCAACACGAAGCAAGTATCAAATCAGTTCCTCAGCACTGGATCGAGGGAAATGGTGCAAATCCAAGAGATTTAATGCAGAGAAAGTTCCGGTGTCCAATGCAGAGAATCTTCAACTGCAACTCAGGGCTGAGACAAAGAGCTGTAGTAACAATGTATATTTTGGGTGCATCAAAATCTGCCAATCAACATCTCGCCGAGTCAGGATGACAATCAGCCTACATCTAGGCAGCATGCTGCAAGTGCTGCAGGACAGAAATGCGCAGCCAAGAGTGATATAGACTGCAAACAGATTGTGACATTTGCGCTTGAATGGTCTACCTTTGACGATGTCTAAGCTCCACATCTGACAGGCCGTAGTACTTGTCTGGCAAAGGTAGTAAGGACTTAGTCAAGATCTGCATGCCACGCAATGTCTGCTGCAGGAGAAAAGCTTGTCCTTGGTCTAGATCGTAATCGTGTGCAAGTTCCAGGTCGTGTTCGCAATCCGGCGGAGGGAGGTGCTGGACTTGCATCCTATGGTTAAAAGCAGATAAGAAGACAGGGAAGAAGGCCTTCAGAATGACGTTGGACAATGGTGTGCACAGATGGTGCAGGTCTAAAGTGACAAGACATCGCTGCGAAGGACTCCTGTAAAGACTTTTGTAAGTGTTAGAGAGCACACCTGCAGGTCTTGAGCAGCGACACTGAGCTCACCCTTGTCGGTCCTCTTCATTGGTCCTGTGACACCCACAATGTCTCCAATATCTAGGAACGCCTTCAGGTGCCTGTTGCCATTCAGTCAGCTGTCAGAGAACCGGTCAAGCCATGCAGCCAAGATGGGGACATCCCAAGCCAGAGGCACTGCTGGTGTTTTCACAGGCATGTTATTTAGGACATACTTGAAGCTGTCTGGAGCAGCTTCATTCAGAGCTGTCCTCTCAAGGTACAGCTGAATCTCGCCGCTATCATCTGCTAGAGTTGCAAACGCCAGCTTGCCCATGAACCTGCGCGCTCTGACTCTACCTGCCACCTGCACAGGGGCACTGCCTTCTGCCAACTGTCCAGCGGGCAGATCACGATGCTCCTCGTGTAGCTGAGCTAAAGTGTGTGTCTTGTCGAACTTATAGGCGTATGGGTCTTTACCCATATCACGGAGTTGCTGAACCTGCATAAACAGAGGGGAAGATACAGCTTGCAAATACTGCGAGTTTGCTCGGCTGACTTTGCCTGAGCATGCCGACCTTGTCAAGCCTCAATGCTCTGATGTCCTCCGCAGAAGACGTACTTGCTGCATTGCTGCCTTTGTTGCTTTTTTGACCGTGTTGATCGCTTGTGCGAGACCCCGACTGTGCAGCTCTGCAGATAGGTCACCGGGTCACAACAGGATTGACATCAGCGGTACACAATCTGTCTCAGAAGGACTTGCGGACTCACTTGTCAGCCGAAACGCTCGAGCAAGCAGCTTGTTGGCGCAGGTAATTAAGCCTGGTGGTCAGTCTTAGTGGCTTCCTGGAAAACATTAGATTAGCTCCACGCAAAACAGCACAGCCAGGCAAGGGTCGTAAAGCCTGCATCTTCTGTACAACGTAGATTTGTCCAGCGCCGGTAGGTTGCCGCTTGACAAAAACGCAGTCTTCAACCAAGGTGTTCCAATTGAATTGCACAAACATGTGAAGCACGTGATGTCTTGTACGGTATTCTAGCAAGCAATTCTCAGCACAGTCAGCGCAGCGGCATCTTCCAGCCCAGCTCACAAATTTTATGACCTTGCAGATTTGTAACTATCTATCGCTGTCTGCATTTCATATTTGCCTTTTGCGTAGCTCTTCGCGGTCCGTCTGTCTTCGGATTGCGTTTGAGTGTCACTTTGGTGTCACCCCCCCCAAGCAATTCTGCTGCTCATGTACTCTGCCTGCTTGCCTCATGTCCTCTGCCTGCTTGCCTCATGTACTCTGCCTGCTTGCCTCACTCACATGTTATCTGTACTAAATGCAACTCTGGCGTACTTTGTCACACCAATGAGGCGATTTACGCTAGGGCATTGCAACAATCAAACCCCCTTTGCAAGGAACAGACATGACCTAATGGCGCATGTATGGCGCATGTATGTGGGTTTGTAACTGTAAAAAGCCTGACAAAGTAACACAGCTTTTTTTGTTTATTTATTTGTCAGTTTTTCCGGCGCAGCTGAAACTTGCACATCTAAAGGGCAGAAGACAGGTAGCATCAAAGCTTATACAACCTGTAGATGACATGCGACTTTGAACCCCTTGAGACCAAGAAACGGGGATTCAAGCGCGCAGCTGTTAAGGCGGGTAGAAAGCGCCAATCATGCCGTCAAGGTGTGCATGTAATACGTCATTCAATGATTGTCAGGCTTGGCGCAAGCTTTCCACTTTGCTCTGCAACTCAGTTTGAAGCTCCTTCTTCCAATCAGCGGGTTTGGTGCTCTGCCATGCACATCATTGTGACAGCTAGCTTTGGTAAACATCCAAGGTAGTGATAAACAGTTGATGAGTATAAATCAAAGCTGAGGGTTTCCTATAGGCTTGCAGCCGACAGTTGACTTGCATGTGCTTGCAACTGTACAGCTGCTGAATTCGAGGGGGGGGGGGGGAAAGGCAATAGACAAATTTCTTGTAGGGGATGCAATTCGGTAGTAAACAAAAAAATGTTCGGTACCATGATTCACAGAATGACCATCCACTCAGGCATATGCACATATGTTCCTGCACATATATTCCTGCCCTAAGCACACCCTACAGGCGTGAACATACAAAGGAGCTGAGCAAAGAGATCAGACAGTGCTGAGAGGGCTGATTGTGACAGTGCAGAACAGACGCCCAAGATGGTGCTGATAGGTTGTTCTGAATATGATGCAGACAAGCATCTGAAACGCAGACATGATTCAAAGAAGCCTTCCCGGGTTTGGTGAATATGCATAAATGACTGCCCCATGCTTGTCTTTGCAACACAATCATGACTCATGCTGCACAGCAAATTTGAAACCCCCCTCCCTACCCCTGTACAATGCCTTCCCTTGAGTTTGTGCAAATTGTGACCATGCTGAAACACTAGCTCACCACCAAGCCAAAATATGGATTTCTGTCAATCTAAACACTCTTGTTGTCACATGCCAGTAAATGCTGTGCCAAGAAATTGCAAGCGCAATAAGTGTACCTGTTCAGAGTGCAAAATTCCAAAACAAAGTTCTTGCAAAGACTCCCTACCAAAATAACAGCAAGTCCCCAATTTTAACTGCAAAGATGCTTTCGACACAGACTCTGAAAACTAACACAGAAAGTAAAACCTGACTCTGAAACTGAGTGCTGAGGGTGAGTCAAAATCAGACACTGATCGCTGAACCTGACAATGTAAGCTGCGCTACAAATTAACTGAAGGCAGAAACAACTACTGAACTTCTCCCAAACAAATGCAAATGATTGAAACAATCATCCACGACCCAAAAACTCTAAAATTGAAACAGCAAACTCTCCCGGAAAATGCGAGCTTGCTGTTCAAGCACACTGTTTCCAAAACAACAATGCAACATCAATGCACAATCTGAGTCTGAGTCCGAGTGTAAATCTGAATGCTGACTGTGACTTTCAGATTGGAGTGCAAGCTCCGTGTGATCAGCTGCTTGGCTAGCTGTTTTGTGCATAAAAAATCTGAACTGGGTTCTGACCGCAATGTACACCAGTCCATACCTGAGTGGCAGACTGTGGTCTGAGCAACCAAAGAGTGAGATTGAGTTTGCAAGCCTAAAAACCTTAGGCTTGCAATCTCACCAGTTGTGAGAGAAATGAGAAGTTATGCAGCAGCTGAATAGGCACCAAACCCTGGTTGTGCGTGCCCTTGTCTGAAACGAGCTTGGCACACCAGCATTTGCTGAACATTGCACATTCCAAGGCCTGAAGCGACCTCATTGCCTGATAGGACAACCTGTAGCAAAACAGCTGCGAGCTCAAAAGATGCGACGCTTTTTGCTTTGATTGGTGATTTACTACTCCTTGATCTTGCAGGTGTACAGCCAGTGTTGACCATGAATAGATGGATGCGCAGGTGGCTGTCTGGCAAAACCCACAGCAATGCAGCATGTACAATGGTGGACAGGCGCACTAACAAATGAACAACCATGATGTCCCTGATCAAACATGTGCATGCAGAGCAGCCACAGCTCACCTGCAGATGGACTCTGACTGCCATAGTTCTGCACAATCCACCTTGACGCTTCAGCTGCAAAGCCATCATCAGACATGTCATCCATGCAGGTGGTCCTGTCCATTGTCTTGAATGGCGTGGGAACCCACTCTGAGCCCTGAGCAGGTGCATCCTGGACACTTGATGACAAACATACCTGCTGCTGCTGCTGCTGCTGCTGCTGCTGCTGCTGCTGGCAACTTTCATGCCATGCTTCCTGCCTCCAAGACGCCCCAGGCGATGGTGCCACTGCCAGTGTGCCATCTTGCTCAAAGAAGCAATTTTGATGCTGCAAACTATCAGCATCAGCTGAAGCCCAGCTCCAGCTGGTGCCATCTCTGACTGATTTGTTGCTGATATCATACTCAGGGCGCGCTTGATGAGCCTGCTGAAAGTCTGGGCAAAAGAATTTGGCATCATTGCTGCTGCCAGGCTGAGGTTTGGGATGTCCTGGAGGGGAATATGTGTCCATGTGACAGATTGCTCTGAGGCAAGCATGATCTTGAAGCTCAGACAGAGTTTGACCTAGCCCACCACCAAAGTCCTGCTGCTTTGAGTAGTGATTGGGTAACTCCTGTGAGCTGTCTGAGCCAGTGATCATCTCAGAGATCAGATGCCTGTGTGGTGGTGCTGAAAGGGGGCTTTCGGGAGCAATGCTGACTGTAGTCTCGTGCTTGATGGCAGAGGCAAACTCCCCAGAAGTGACAACGTTACAGGATGCTACTGGTGCCCTCTTGCCCTCATGACCTGGCATGCTGCCTTGGACGACGCTGATACTTGAGCTGCGATACTGTCCAGCTGCCGCTGGCTCTGTGTCCCTGCTGTCTGACTGTGCGTCAGAGCTTCTGTGCTGTGCAATGGCTTTACCCTCACTTGGAATGCTGCGCGGCGAAACTTCTGGGGTGGGTTGACAAGGCACAAGAGGGTGCTTGCTGCTTGGGGCACTGGCAACCCTGCAATAGATGCGTGGAAGGGCAGAGGCAGCAGGCTGAACCACAATGGCCTTGGGTGAGGTGGGCGCTTCTTCCATGGCCTCAGGCTTTTGCTTCTGCAGGACCTCATCTGTACCTATGGCAAATGACATGACAATGATGAAAAAAAGACGCTTTCCAGCTCATGATGAGCTAAGTACATGCAGGACGAGTCTTGTGCATCCTGAGAAGGCCTACTAATATGAGATTTTGACGATCACGCCTCAGTTCCGTTTTTACACTAAAAACCGCACCAGGCAGGTAATGTACACACGTATGTATGCCATTGCACATATAATACATAGCGATAGCCCTAGGGTGTACACTGGGCCTCAGTTTGTGGGAGCAATTTCAAGGCCATGGCCACGTTAGCAAGGCCAAGGAATTGGCAAAGAAGCCGGGAAGGACCCAGCAAAGATTTTCTGCTCCAGCATACAGGCTTGTTGACAATACGACCTCACACTTGTGCATCGAAGTACAAATTCGAATGATGAACAGCTCCGAAACCAACTCACAGTTGCTCTGCACTAAGCTGCTTGCGTCAAGCTCTTCGGCGAAGTACAACCGTGACAGAATAGCGGTGGCCTTGCAATGCCCCCAGGCTAATGATGCTGTTGACCGAGAGAGTTCCGCTGCACAGGCTCCTGCCTGTTCACAAGAGAGCCACATATCGCTCACGGATATCCCTTGCAATTTGTGCCGCAATGCAGCACGGGTGAGTTGTTGCACCGGCGCCTGAACACATGAGACCGGCTGTCTCAATGTGATGGGTCGTCATAAAGAATTGAGGGGGTTGCCTGTCAACACAGAGAGGTATCAGGGAAGACCTATCTGGTCACCGGAAGCACTGACGGCATCGGTCGGCACACAGCATCAAAATTAGCTGCTGCAGGAGCCAATGTGCTCGTCCACGGCAGGTGACTCACGATGCTGAGTAATCTTGGCCACTGTGTGTGCTTGTTGTGGTCAAAGCTGCAAATCAGGCACAGTCTGCAGCTACTTGCAGAACCAAGGAAAAAGTGACAACTACCAAAAGAGATCTGGATAGCATTGCCAAGGGCGGAAAGATTTCGTCTTACACATACAACCTTGCCTCCCTCTCCCAGATCAGGAAGTTTGCAGAAGCGGTCAAGGCTGACCACAAAAATATAGATGTCCTCATCAACAATGCTGGGGTGTTTGAGACTCAAAGATCACTCTCAGAGGATGGCTATGAGATGACCTGGGCCATCAATGTCCTTGCACCCTTCCTGTTAACATCACTATTGAAGGATGTCGTCACTGACCGAGTTGTTAATGTATCATCCATTTCAGCAGGCAGCTCAATAGACTTTGACAACCTGCAACAGGTAAGCCTGTTGCCCATCTGTTCTGGCAGGTACATAACTAAGTGCTGCAGGAAAAGGCATCATACCTTTTGCATCATGTTGCACATAAAATGTCCCCTTGCACATTTGCTGTTGAACGCAAGAATGGCTATTTGAGCTCATGCATGCACATCTGATCCATGATCGGTTGACCATTGTTAGACATGCAACACACACAACCAGTCTGCACATAAACTGACAGACCAACTGTGCATCCAGAAAGAGTGCAAGATGATTGCAGCTGTAGTACATCTGACATCTGAGATTGTGGTTACTTCATGTCATGTAAAGTACTTTTGCTGCAGGAGAAGGGCTTCAGCAGTCACAACAGCTACTCTTTGTCCAAGTTGGCTAGCATGATGTTTACCTGCGACTTGGCAGAGCACATGAAGCCCAAGGGTGTGACTGTCAACTGCCTTGATCCTGGCACTGTCAACACCAAGATGCTCATAGCAGGTCAGCACATCAAAACTACTCTGCTATCCACAGTAAGGCAATTCAACAGTGTAGTGTATCTGCATGCATTGCCAGAAGCTTTTACCAGGTATAGCTTGTACATGAAACCACATAGTGTTTTGTGTCCGTCTTTGTTGCTGTCTTCTTGCTTGCCCAGGCACTGTTGCAAACAGAATGTGCAACTGCTAATATGTACACCTTGCTTGAGTCATTGCAGTCACTAGCTTGCCTCTATGCCTTGTTGTGGTCGATGATTGTGTCATTGCTCACATAGTTTTTGCATGTGACACGATTCTGGCACACACCAGAGTGCAGGTGTTTGTGCTTTGAGGTGGACTCTGCATTTTACGGTTTATGACAAGCAAAAGCATGGCTGCAGCTGCTTAGTACATGTCATGAAGTAACAGTGTGAGTGTGTACGATGCAGGCTGGGGAGCCTGCGGCATTGATGTCAAGGTATGCTGCAAGTCTTGTGCACTGCCCACTGCCCACAAGCCACTGCAAACACTTGCCAGATTTGGAAGTTCAACTGTGCCATGATCAGATTGTTGGAGTGGATCAAAGCCTGCATGTTGTACGGTTGCTGCCTGCAGTACTGCCTGAGTTAGCTGAATTACCTGAATTACCTGAATTAGCTGTTGCACCTTGCATTTGTCTGCACGTCAGAATGGAGATTACGCTGCTGCATCTACCCACCAGTTGTATTTGTTTGAGATTCATTTCAAGCTCAGTGTGCGACTCAACAGCTTACATTGATTGACAGCTGTTGTAGGGCAAAATTTCACATGGCGCATTAGATGCTCCTTGACTCATTGTACCCTGCTACAATAGCTTGATACTGATGACTGATGAGGGCCTGAGCTATGCATATGCTTGCAGGATGCAAATTACGAGTACAAGCTGGCCACTGACCCCAATCTGGCCAAGGAAACAGGCAAATACTACGTCAGCGGCAGAGAATCACGCATGCCAGCAGTCGCTAAAGATCAAAAGTTCAGAAAGAGGCTGTGGCAAATCATGACAGATCAAACAGGCGCCATCTACTGAGGATTGTGCATGCGCTATGAGCTACCTGCTGCTCAATACACTCTACCGCTGCAACACAGCACATGATGAAATAACAGTGCTTTAATGAGACTGTCTACAGGATGTGAAGCGTTTTCAAAAATGTCAGTCATTTTGGCAGACTGTGAGTATGAGAAGTAGTGGAGTTGTACAGTGGTTCAGCAGGGTGCGTGGCCTGGTTGTCCTTGCTGATGCGTTTGGTCCAGCAGCAATGAGTCAAAACCACTGCAGCCTGTATGGCCAGCAGCATTAATGTGCAACAGCACTTGTTGACATGAGCTTCTGAAGCTCACTTACAGTGAAGCTAGTTCAGCTTAGATGGATGTTATGCTACAAGTGTGCTTCATGCAAATCATGAACGCCTACCAGATCGTGATCAGCAGAGACACTGAAACTGCCAATCCTAGTCAGTGATAACAGTCATGCTCTGGTTATGATGGACCAGAGCTGTCCTGTGGAGCTATTGACTATTGTGCCAATGACCTTCACTGTTTGCATTGAGACTTGCTGCAATCGCCTTCAAGACCTGTCTCTTGGCAGACTGCCTTCGATGCTGTCGTGCAAAAAGCACGTCAGTCACTCAAATTTGCTTAGCACTGGCTAATGACACTTGCAAAGTGCATTTTGCCTGATGCCAGCTTGTGAAGGTGCCCAGAAGAAAGGCGTGTCACACAAAATGCAAAAATTTCTGCATGTGAGCATTGACAAGATGATGGACCTTGTCAATACTCACATACTCATACAGAGGTCGTGTGTGTTGTCTAGTTGTTCCTTGATATATTGGATCTCAGATACACGTCCCCAAGGATGCACTGATTTGCCTAGCCCTGTGAAATGTCTGGATCGTAGGTAATACGTCAGATACAGTATGCAGTCAAGCAAGGCTGTGTTAGGCTGCGCAATGCACTGAAATGCATTGAAATGCATCTCGAGTTATTATCAGTGTAAACGGCTTCAGAGATAAGGCAGAGCTAGAATGCCCTACACTGGCAATGAAGGCCTAGATACTACAGAGGAAGGTTACCTCACAAGACTGCATTGAAAAGGGTAGGAGGTGGCAAGTCCTGAATTAATGCCTGTAACACATGACTGATGTTCCAACTGACCTATTAGGGCTTAATAAGCTAAACAACAACTCTGTTGAAGAAGCATGACTACCACAAGACTCTCTTTTAAAGGATCAAATCTGCCCTGTCACAAGCTTGGCTGCATAGCTCATACTTCTATCATACTGTCTTCTGTTGATGAAGTCAGCAAACAAACGTACTTTCGATCCATGGAGTCGGCATACCAGCCATGGTAATGGCACCAGCTCAGAATCACACTATCCGAAAAGCTTGAACACTTTCAAATCAACTTCCAAGGTCAAATCGCAATCATTCTGTACGCTTGCATGACTGTGACATCATCACAGTCATGCTGAGCAAGACCTCATTAGACACGACAGAGAGAAACTTCATGCACAGGGCAATGCTTCATCCAAAAATTGCTTTGGTCATTGTTCACCAAAAAGGCATAGCAATGACGGCTTAAAACAGTGCCTACAAAATCAGACCAAAAAATAGCAACATGCACAACCGCAAGTTAGTAGTAGTACCACTCGATCACCCCAGTATGCTTTGGATGCAAGCTGATGCTTGGTCAGCCCAAAATTGCTGACATCCTTCAACCAAAGATTTATTGATACACCAATCCCTCACACAGCAGTACCGTAGGATTGAGCGTGAGTGACTGGCATGCCAGCCTCAACAGAGGGCCCATGTGCTTTGCTAGATGGAGTACGTGCATGCATCACTGGCTTGCCAGCCTCTGTGGCACCATTCTGATGTGCAGCCTCCAGATCATGCCCTGCAGCAGAGTCCTCTGGCAGCTTGCCGTCCCTCTTTTGGTGGCCAATGTGCCCAATCCTCATGTCATCATCCTGCAACAGCAGACTCCAGCAGTGAGACCAGCCGTCAAGGACAGTAATAGAGCAAACACTTGTCAAAGCACTCTTGAGAGGCAAGGCTGTTGAGAGGCAAGGCTGTTGAGAGGCAAGGCTGTAACTGAGCAGTGTCACATTGACCAGAGTACACAATTATAATAGCAATAACGATAATCAAAGTGACTATTGAAACGCTGTCCAGCTCACAATGAGCTAGGTGCATGCAGATGCAGGACAAATTTTGTCTCTCCAAGCACAAGAGTAGCTTTGTGGCAGCAGGCAAAAGTGATGCTGTGCTAGCTTGTCTGGACTGTGCAAGTGTTCCTTGTTATTGCAGACCACTTCGTGCATGCTTGGACTGCAAGCTCAGGAGGACTGTTGCTCAAGGGAGGCATGACTCAGATTGTAGGGTACCACTAGAACGAGGGTACAGAACGCACACATGAGTCATGTTGACTTCCAAGCAATGCAGCGTATCTCACCCTGGCTTTGAAGCTTTGGTAGATGACAGCAGCGCAAGTGGCTCCCACCAACGGACCCACCCAGAAGATCCAGTACTGATGGAAAGTGCGGCTCACCACAGCAGGCCCAAAGGACCTTGCAGGGTTCACTCTGCAGGGCATACACATTCTCAACAACCAGACAGGCCCAAATAAGTCGTTAGAAAAAGAACAGGCCCAAATAAGTCGTCAGAAACCGAAAAAGGCAAGACTACACCTTTCGGCGTCGTTTCAATGAGAAGCTAAGTGTTATACTGGGCTGCTCAACAAGTCGTTGCATGAGATCATAAGTGCCACTACAAACAAACTGGCAGGCAGGTTGATTGCACCCAACCTGATGCCTTTGTACAAAGCTGTCATGTGCATGAAGGCAAGAGTGTGCTGCATCACTAGAGGCAGAGCAAGGGCAAGACATTGTGTTCAACAATGATGGCATTCCTGCAGAGCTGGTCAAATGCTTCACCACCAGCAATAGCCACAGCAATTGCCAAAATTGGTGTGACGACTGCAGAATGATGAAGAACTTGATGAGCTCTGCCGCGATTTTGGCATTGCCGCAATTCGTGACTTGAGCCACATGGCTTGGGGCAAACATTGAGGAGCTGAAGTGTACTTGTGGAATGCACAGGCAAAGATTGCAGGCACAAAGGCCTGGCATTGCTATGAAGCTCTGCAACAGTTCCAATCACAGAGGCCTTGCATTGCTACAAAGCTCTGCAGATTGCTTGCAATAAAAGAGAAAAGGTGTGGGTGGGGATGCAAGGCTGCAAGGCACTTACGAGCAACCATCAACAGGGATAGCGATCAGATGGCACACGAATAGCGTCATACCAATAGCTAGGGGAGCCAAAACCTGCAAAGACATCGACACAAGCATCATAATACCATACAGTACACTGCCAAACACATGATTTGGTCCAAACCAGGTGCAATCGATAGCCTATTAGGCTGTGACAGGTGCGTCATGGCAGATGCAGATACATGGCAATCCAACATGAGGCTGCCAGGCAGACAATGCATTTGTTGAGACAAACAATGCACAAAGTGCATACAATGCAAACGCTGTTCAAAGCTGTTGCTAAGTTCCAATTCTAACTGCACAGATTTCAGGACACTACCTGCAGTGAGATGGTCTTGGATGTTTGGACTGAGTCTGTTGCTGCCATGATGACAAACACAAACGCAAACCTACACAAGAAAAACATCAAGGAGTGAGCCTCAAAGAGTGTGCTTGTCCAAGTCATCAGCAAAGATGACTTCACTACATTGAGGACTATGTAGAACATATATGGCTCACAGGACTAGGCTTTAGCCACACCTAGTAGGTACCTGGCAACAACAATCAGCTGGAAAGCCTGCAAATTACTGTTATTATCACTATTATATGGAGGACAGGACAGGTGCGCTCACACTTGTGTGAGAGGTAAGTAGCGAGCAACACACATGTACAGCCACATTAACAAAGCCTTGGCACACCCAGAGGATCTAGCTGGGAATCATATAAGAGCATGGCAATGACTCTTTGAGCTGGGAAGAATGGGATTCAAGAGCGGACAACTTGAGCAGACAAGTCGAACCTGCAAGTGGCTGAGCAGCAGCACTGGCAGAGCTGAGAGATACATACGTCAGAACTATCTCAAAGCCGAGAGCCCTGCCAATGGTGGCCCCAGCATCTTTGTTGATCTGGTTGGAAGCTCCAGCAGCAGCCTTGTAGCCCGTGGAGTCTAGTCCCTTGAGGAGAATGGATGCTATGGCTGCTCCAGCACACTGCACAATTGTGACATTGCAGAGTGTCTGCAGCCTGCTGTGTTTGTTGAAGCACGATGCCATGGGGCTACCATAGTAAAAGCAGTGACATGTCATGGGCCTTGTGAGATGATGAGTGCAAAGCTGGGATTGCAGACATGGTGTGGCAGCACAATCAGCTGCAGGGCTTGCAAATTGGAGCATGCAGTAACCAGCATCACACCAAAAGCTAAAGCATGCAGGAGCACTGTGGTGCAGCTGGCGCCTAGGTTTGCCTTTACACTGAAGTAGTTGGGCTCACCTGAACAATGATGTAACAGATTCCTCTGACCAAGGAGATTTTCTGGGCAAGGAAAAAGGCAAAAGAGACAGCAGGGTTGATGTGGCCACCTGCAAGCACCTGAGTATCACGTCTGCTGCGCTGTACAAAAGTAACACCCCTGCCAACCTTGCAACTCACCTGAAAAGGGCGCTGTGACAAAGATCACCACAAAGATTGTGAAGCCAAACGCCAAAGCTATGTTCAGAAGTGCTGTAGTACTGCTCAGAAAGCATGAGCCAGGGACGACTGCAGGACAAGAATGTACAGAAAATGAGACCACTTGGAGCCAGAGAAAGGGCTGCATAACCGTGACGGTTGCCAAGCGCACCGTTGGTCAAGGATGTGTTGCCACCGGAGCCGGAGGCTGATGCCACGTCTGATGTGTGACACCCGGACGTGACAGTGGCTGCAACAAGTATGCTTAAAGCTGAGCTTAAATAGTAGAGAACGACCACGAGCGGTAGCCAAATGTGAGCCAGCGCGTTGCGCTACCTGTCGAAAAGAATACGAAGATTGCGGTACCAATCAACTCTGCCGCGATCGCCTGCGCACGATTGAAACATGCTGAGCCGCGTTGTCGGTTGGTCGTGTACCCATGTGACACGCAGGTCTAGATCTTGACTGGTCACCGTGTCCACCGACAGAGCTTAAGGGGCGTGGCTTTGAACCATCACCACGCGCGCTTACCCTAATGAACGGTACGATACCGCGGCGATCTCCTCCGGGACGCATACAAGGTTCCAAGATAGTCCACATGCTTCAAGATCTGGTGTGAGAGAACGCCGTGTGAACTGAAGGAAGCAGCGAAAGGAGCGAGGACTTCTAGGTGAGAAAAACTTCCTAAAAATTGAAAGGGGCTGTTGAATGGCGCTTGACTGTCTTCTGCCCTGCGCGCAATCGAACAACCTCCTACGAAGCTGACCGGCAGTTTAACCTGTGTATTACTACGCGTAACAGCTATGACTTACTAATTCGACAGAAAATGTGGTCATTGTAGTTAGTTGCGACTTATTTTCCGAATAGTTGAGCACTGCTCAGATGCCGAAGTATGTACCAACATTGTACGTATACTTGCAATCCAATCGTCACATTTATGTCATCATTGTTGAACGAGAAAAGCGCTTGGTCGAGGATTTTCTTTTTAATGCTATGTATGGTCTTATCATGATATGCATACCTATAGGTATACGCAAATACATATATCTGTCTAACTGACAAACAATGTCAGACAGACAAAAATATACATTTATGCATATTTGTGCTTTTGTACCCCATGTACACCCGAATGTCCGGGCAGGAATCCCATTATGGCAATGAACCTGCATGCATGCTTCCAAAGCGTGAACTCTGTCTGCTTTGGGCATCAAACTACAGTCCTGTTGACATGGAAATCAAATTAACGGGATGTCATTGCTGCAGCTTGCATTTGTTGCCATGACATACCCACTGGCACTTGAAGCTGTGAAATCTTGAGCAACACACAGTAAGCTAGATATGATCTTGCCAAAAAAAGCTTATAGGATCCTAGCAGCCTTCAGACACACGACCACAGTGGCCGTCAACAACAGTGTTGCAACTGTGGCAGCGTCTCTGTTGACTTCTTGCATAATCTCAGAATACCTCATATCGCTGCCAAGCCGCACCATTGCAGGTTTGTTTTTGCGTATGAATGGCAAAAGCTTATGCACTAGGCTACCTGCACACAAACACACACTTACGCTCACAATTGCATGCCGAGCTGCTACATATACAGCAGTCTTGACATATGGGACATACAAATGGTGGCTGGGCAACACAAGCAACAAGCAGCAGCTATACCACAGGAGATTGATTCAACAACAGGCTTGATGCATCAAATTTTACTGGTTCTTAGAGGCATTAGGAAATCCATGCCGCTCAACTGCAAACTGAGTCATCCTGTGACCAAAAAACGGACTGCCTGCTGTCTGCTTTGGACAGGCAGACTTTCCAAGGCGCTTACCAAACACAACATGCGTGACAATCTTCAGGAACTTCAGGTCTAACACGGCCTTGAACTTGTTTCCAACCAGTTTGGAAAAGGAGGACTCGATGTCTACTAGACCGTGAGCATCTGGTAGACGCTCCCTGTCAAATGTGGGCACTGCTTTGGCCAGATCGTCACCTGTGTTTGCACTGCTAGTGTGTTTGCACTGCTAGAGTGTTTGCACTGCTGACATTTACATGAAGTGCACTGGTGGGGTTTGCAACATATGAGCTGCACGCGGCCCAACTGCAGCCAGTCTAGTCGCTGGCAATCTTGCATATGCATGCACAGTTGCCGAGGCCAGGCAGCTGTGTGGTCAGTGTTGTGAAACATCCAAAATTATGGGTGAAACTGATAGAGATGCTGCCACTTGCTCCTGCAACTCGGACCCTGCAGGGGCTAAATCTCTGACTGTTGTTGTCAGCGTGCGCAACAAGCTACTTGTCATTAAGGTGTGTGACATACAGTAGCGTTCTCTGGCTTATGCATGTGCCCATGCAGTTTGATGCTGCAGTCACAATCAATGACAGCTAGAGTGTTGAGAGCTGCAGAACAGGAGTCTAACAAGTGCGACGCTGATGCCTGATGCAAAAGAATCAGGTGTTCATGGTGTTGCTGCTGCTGCTACTTGTCTGTTGGGTCCCAGCTGCCCCCCAGGACATTGAACATACTGATTGAACATACTGATTGATTGATTGATTGATTGATTGATTGATTGATTGATTGATTGATTGATTGATTGATTGATTGATTGATTGATTGATTGTACTGCCAGGGATGGGTACCAACAGGATTTGGGTGAGCTCACCTGTGGATTCCAGAACTCCGTCAAGGAACAGACAGTCTTCCAGGGCTGCGTTGGCCCCCTGGCCTCCCACAGGCGTCACAGCATGGGTTGCGTCACCCAGAAGCAGCACCCCAGGTCCTGTCAGTTTGGAACACCACACCCTGTGCACAGAGACCACACTTAAGCATGGAAGTGAAGTCCTGATCTGGCTTGGTTGTCAACCACTGCGAACTCAGTTTGCAATCAGCAAATGACAAGATGTGGCAGTGAAACGAGGAGGAGTTACAGGTATATCACAGAAACGTAGGACAGGTGACAGGCCGCGTCAAGGGGTGTAGGCAACACAAGGGGCGGAAGGGACATGTCAACGCACCCATGCGCAGTCTGCTGCAGGCAATCAATCAAGCAATGAACACTTCCTGTCTTCAGCACTCATCAGGGGAGTCAACAGACAATGAGTGGAAAAACAAGACACACAATAGTGAGCTGGGGACAGAGGGCACAGCATGCACAGCATGCACATGTCACAAGGCAGACAGCACATGGCAGCAGGGCCTTCAGCAGACAGAACGAATCTGCCTCTCACATGCAAACTTTTCAATCAATCAGTTAACTTTTTTGCCTTCAGGAGTCATCAGGGGAGTCAACAGACAATAACTGGGAAAACAACACACACTAAGCACTAAATGTTCAAGGCGTTCAACAAGAGCCAGGACGAGCAGAAGACACATCAGGGGCAAGATGGAAAGCATGCCTCCTGCCTTGAGGGGAGGGGGAGCTGTCCACACATTGCTTGGCCACTTCTGGTATCCAGTGCTCTGGAACTCCATTAACGCTGTTCCGGATTACTGACTCATAGTCTGCTGTGGTCTTCAGCTTCTTGAAATCTGTGCAACACATGGCATATGCAGCCATTCATTTATACCTTTCCCCAGTCTGGGAATCCAGTCTGGGGATGTGGAGCCAGATGTGACTCATCAGAAATCCTGGCTTGAAAGCACAGGTGTATGTGGTGTGCAACAAAATCAAGCTGGTGGGAAGTTCTATTAAAAAGGGCCTAATGACCCATCCAGTCCATGAGATGCAGAGCATGCTCGTTGTTCGCCGCTGGTTTCAACGCAGCACAATGCATGCATCATCTCATGATCCTCTACCTGAGGCATGAATCAAGAGCTGAGACCTTGCTTGACATGACAAGAAACATATACACAGGCATGAAGTGGATACTTTGTGGCAGGCTTATGGCTGCTTCACTTGATCTCTTGTCCTTGTCAGGGAAAGCTGCTTCTGTACCTCTGCACTGCACAGGTATAGGCAACTACAAGACTCCGCATACTGGTCGGCAAAGTTGCTGTCTTTCTGCTGTGCCGGCTAAAAGGCATGCAGCCAGCTTCAGTCACTTCTCTTTCAGGCAACAAGGTGTCACATGCAGGTGGCACCAAGCAAATTTAGTGCATTCAGTGCGTAGTGTATGTTGTTTCCCCAGTCATTGTCTGTTGACTCCCCTGATGAGTCCTAAAAACAAGAAATGTAAATTAGTTGATGATTTGAAATGCTGACCTCCATTTTTCATGGCTAGCGTTCCAGCATAAGAGCCATCAGGGTTGAGGTGCCCTGAGAGGGACGTCCAGTTGTTGCTTCCCAGGAAGAGATGTATGGAGCGCCCAGGCCGGTTCTTCAGCTCAGGAGGTTCCAAGTCTGCTCTCAAGCCCCTGTAGGTTTTGTATTCCCGCCCTGAATCCTCTATCTTCACTGCAAACAGCGCCCAGATGGCCAGCGTCAGCATGCTGGCTGGTAACTTGAGGTTGCATGGCAGAACACATCTGACTGCGGCCTTGGTGCTGACGTAGCAGCGCAGAGCATAGACTGGCTGTATGTTGATGCGATTGGGCTGACAGTACCAAGCAGAGTTTATACAGTGAAGGTTAAACAAAGCTCTATCGTGTTCCGGAAAAACTGACAGATGGGACATTCAGGTTCAGACTGTGAACCTGAGAACAAAAGTTGTGAACAAAAGAGTAGTCCTGGGTTTGAATCCCACATGTTACAGAAGCAAGCAGCAGCTGGGCAGGAGCCAGCAACCCAGGACAAACAAGAGCAGATGCAGTCATCTGCAGCAAACATTGCATCTCATTGTGCTTTTTACCTACATAAGAGAAGCATTGTATCACAATGCAGTCTCAAAGTGTATGATCTGCTTGTGAGGTGTGCCTCATGCAGTGATACAAGTGCACATGTACATCAGCAGCGAGCTAAAGCACCAAGAGCAGTTTGTACTAGGTGCACTCTACACAGATCTGTGCACAGCAACTGGAATAGATAATGCAGAGAAAGGCTGAAGCAGAGGCAAAGGCGCAGGAGAAGGCATGCACCTGACATGCCAGGCAGCTGGTGCTCCATCTCAGACCTCACTGTGCTGCCGACACCATCTGCTCCTATCAGCAAGTCATACTTCACCTGCAGCCAATGACAGCCACAAATCAAGCAGACAGGGCATCACGCAAGGGCGTTCCATGGGCATGGAACATGGACACTACTTGAGGCTCAAGTAGAAACATAGGTACTGCATGCATGCATACATACATGCGTAACAAAACCTCCTTCCAAAGTTCGGAAGCCTCTCAGGACACTGCCTATCTGATGCTTAAGAAAGCATATGTCGTGTGTGCGTTTTGAATGAACATATACGTTGATTTATGTGTGTGTGTGCTGTAGCTGTGTTGTATGGTCAAAAGATGGGTTGTGTCATACATCATTATCTATAGATGTACACATGCGAGCATGCATAATCAACAGGATTACCTGTGATTTGGAGCCATCCTCTGCTTGAAGTGTGGCCTCTCGCCTATCAAATTTGACGCTGTGCAAGCCCTGCTGAAAGTGGTACCGTACTGAAGGAGCCAGCCTGTTTGCCTCTGAGATGAGATGCTGAGCCAGCTCTGCCCTGTTAACACATTCTGAGTGTTAAAGGGCAGAGCCCTGGGCATTGCTGACTGTTACAAACAGACAGGCTAGACAGACGCTCTGAATGTACAATGTTGCCTGACAATGAACATGGTAGGCAAGCTTAAAATGTTTATGAATGTGCGTCAATGTCGCTGCAGCTGCCGTGTGATGCTGGGTCAATGCTGATCTGTGCACAATACCCATTGTGAAATGAGACTCGCTCAAGGCACGGCCTGCAGATGCATACCGTTCAAAGCTCACGTTGCCTTCTGCTGGACTAACCTGCAGTGCAACCATTGCAAGCTTGCCCTAACAATGTGTCGTTGATGTTGTTAGTCAACATAGCATCATGCGGTGCAATCTGCAGTGAAATTTGTAAGATGCCCCAGAATAGAGCTTTCTTAATCAACGTATGCCTGTGGGGTCTTGTGAAGTTCTGCTTGACAGCAAGTGGGATGCCTTTCATGAAACGGTTGAGTCATCACCTGGATCTTGCCCCCTTTCAAATGCCTCACAAATCCCTTGTAGGGTGCGTCAGAGGGAATTCGAACACCAGCTGCCCTCATGGCTTTCAGGCCTCTTTCTGACAGGGCAATGATGTAGGTTCCTTTGAGATCGATAGGGTCTTGTTTAGGCTGTGGCCGCCTTTCATACACCTCAACACTATAGCCTCGTTTTGACAGCAGGATGGCTGCTGTAGAGCCAGCAGGACCTGCTCCAATAATCACCACCTTGCCTCTGCAGGTGTGACAGCACTGTTTGCAGCTTGTTATGGCATCCTACAGGGCTGAACAATAGCTGAGACTTGGTGCAGCAAGCTGACAAGTTTGCAGGCTTACGTCGGACAGGCGAGGCAAGAGAAAAAAGCAAAAGCAAGCTGAACTCAGCACGCTCGAACGCAGGTGACACGTGCTTTCAGCGTTTTGACGGTACCGTGTGTGGCTTGCCTGGGCTGGCACAGTTTCTGCTTGTGCCTTACTCAGGCTTCTGCACGCTATCGGCTGCCGAGAGGAGCGCCAACTTTTGCTGACGTGACGCTTGCCATGCGTCGCAGGATTGGGCGGCTTATGGCGTCTACGCCTCAAACTGACCTGTCGAAATTGTAAACCGCTGCAAGACTGATGTATAGCCTGAAGTGTCTGATCTGCCGGGTACCTACGGAAAGATGCGGCGAGACCAACCGGCATTACACGTTTGTGTTGTAACAATCTCACGAGCCAATGGTGTTAGATGCACTACATGACATTAGTGGCGCATCTTCGTGAGGTACGCTACTATGCGTTGACCTATCCGCTCTCTTTCAAATATGTTGCGAAGAAGAAGAAGGTATGGTGCTCAGCGCTGGGCAGCACATTTTAATGCGTGAGCATGTACGTTGAGGTGGAACTTTGCATGTCTAGCTAGCTACAACGCAGGAGCAGCAGATGTCTTGTACTCGGATTTCAGCTCAAACTCTCCTCTGGTAGGCCCTCTTGTATTTTGCACAGCTATGTTCTCTAGGATCTTCTTGATGGACTCCGCTGACTGCCGAGTCTCTGCTCGAAGATCATTCATTTTCCAGGATGGCTGCAGACAACATTGAGCGTTCAGCATATCGGATGACCTTGCACTGCATGTTGAGCCAAAGACTGTTCTACGCTGAAAGTCATATTATGGTAAAGTGTTGTTGTTGAAGAAGGCATTGGGCCCACCTTGCGCTCAAATAGCTGGAAAAGGAGCCTCTCCAGCTGTTCTGAGTCCAGCTTGATCTGGTCTGCCCTTGCCTTTTTGGCCTCAGCCTGCATGTACACACAACACACTGCATCAAAACAAAACCCATCATCAGCTGCACCATTGAAGTGCAGAACAGGCAAGGTGTCTAATTTCTATCAGCCACATGCCAGCACAGCGTATTGAAGCTCATGAAAAGCTTTGCTTTGGTACATGGAACAGAGTGCAAACTCAGGCTTACATTTCTCTTGATAGCAGATTTCATACTGGCAGGCTCTCTGAGCCGTGCATTACGCTGCGCATTCAGGATGTCTTGGGCATCCACTTGTTGCGCTGTGCGAGTGCGTTCATTGGCTTGCTGATGCCGCTGCTGAGTCAGAGCTCTGTAACTAGCATCCAATTGGACTCCAGTCTGCAAGCAACACAGATGCTACAGGTCCAAGCCATCAAGCATGACAGCAGGTCAGCTGCATGATGGCAAGCTGTCCTCTGATGATGCAGACTGCCATTGTGTCGGACCAATTTTGCTGTGAAGGTCAGTATATATAAAGTCGCAGGTCATCAGCAAAATACTTTTGACTTTGAGTGTGCTGTGGCACATGTAGCCTGATTGTCAACAGGGTGAGCAGATCATGTACAGGAAGAGGCGCTTACAGTAGTTCCTGCTTGGCTCTCATGCAGAATCTCAGCGTCCATGCGCTGGGACACAGCACCTAGTAGATCTGCATTAGCAAGACGAGGCTTCTCTTGTCTGAATGAGACTGCCCACCAACGCCGATTCAGATATTGGGTGAGGGCTTTCAAAGCTACCGTTCGTTTGTACCTGCTTGCTGACTGCCTTGAGTGAATGAGTGAAGTCCTGCTATGTCTGCGGTGCTATTTTTGAGGTTGTACAACACTGGAATGCTGTCCCCTCCTGTATCTGAGTGTGACAGACACCTGCTGTAGCTGATTCTTGGTAATGACTAAATGCAGAGGTAAAAAAAGCCAAAGGTACAATTGTACCTGACAATTTGAGTCGCAAGCTTGGAGGTTCCCCCTGTGATTCATTCAAGGGTCATTGCATGTGATTGCTGGTGTCTTGCGACAGTTTCAGGATCAGCATGCTGACACAAACCTCTGTAGCCGAGACTTGCTGAATCGATCCAAGCTCAGGTCCTGCTTCCTTGCTTTTACTTTCATCGCAAGCAGACCTCCACCGCTTGCCCAAAAATGTAGGAACCTGCATTGGGAAAGTATGCTGCTGAAGCAATACCCAAAAGCACTCTTCAGATATTGAATGCTGCAAAGCGCGTTGTACCTTAACAAGCCAGACCTGCCTCTCGCCCATGCCTGCCGAAGCTTCTGTAAGGCTCACAAACAACACTATGTCTTTAAATGTATGTGCCTGCGATGCTTGATTCGACTTGCTTACGATCAATACTGTGCTTGCTAAGATCTCACGTGCAAAACGCAGTCAAAACACGCGTGGCCCGCAGCATCAATGCATCAGGAATTGTCGATGACCGCATGAGGCGAGATTCGGCAACAACAGCGCTTGCACTGACCTAGCTAACTCGCTAGGTCAACGCCTTCGGTCAAACATCTTAAGGCGATGCTTTCGGGTCTGCATCCTGTTTGGGCGTAGCTCACGATCGAGGACTCCAAAGGCCTTTACATGCTCAGTTCGCCGAGCAGATTGCTCAACAACACAGTCAGCCCTTGCATACCTCCCGTCGTGACACACTTCGTGACACCCGTCTTCAGACCCGTCGTGACACCCGTCGTGGGAACACCAAAGACCCGCCGGTCGCAACTTTGTTGTCGTTGCAGCCCCATACCTGTTGGATTTGGTCCACCGGCCCCTGTTGGTGGTGCGTCATGAGTCCTGCTGCAAGCTCTGTGTCAAGTGTCGCAGTTGATCAGCTTTAAATGTTGCAGGTACCTCGAACCTCAGGCCGGTACTGCCTCCAATCCCTGACTTGCAAGGGAAGGATGTTCGGGCAAACTGGAACGCAGTGGCTTTGGCATTCTTAGGCGACACCGTTTGGGAGGTGACTGTATATTTGAGTACACTTATTCAACAAAAGCAGGTTGCCTGCACTGGTCAAGCTTTCTACAAAATCAGCCAAAAGTGTGATTGCAGTTGTATGCACGGCGGCGATTCTTCTATCCGCCAACAAAAACATCCAAATACTATGAAAATGTAATGGTGAGGTTCGCGCGGAGGCACAGGTAATCATGCACTTTCATTCTTGTTTGCCTAACAATGTCTGCAGCCTGTTCTGCCTTGCAAAATCTTCATCACTGGGTCACACAGCTTTTACACATTGCTGTACAGATGTCATACCACGGTACTGTCTTTTGCACAGTGCAAAGCGTGTGAGCTCAGAGTCACAGAAGCTGAATGTCTGACTGAAGCCTCTAAGCATCTGACTAGACTGCCTTGCTGTTGTCATGATGTTGATTGACTACAGGTTGCACCCTGTTATTAAACTCATGTGTTTTATTTAGCAACTTTGTTGCAGGAGCGGTATCTTGAACAACTCATGGCTGGCCCAGTTCTGTCAGCAGAAGAAAAGGATGTGATCCGATGGGGCAACAATGCGAAGATAACAATTCCTAAGCGCTTCAGTCAAAGCGGCAAGCATGCACAGACATACAGAGCGGCCACTGCCATAGAATGCTTGGTGAGTCATACTGTGTGTGTGCTGCAATGCACGTAATGCATTGTGTTTAGTAGTGAAATCGGATGTATCAGATGTAGCCTTCAGACCAAGTGCATGTGCAGATCAGAACCTGGTCTTTTGGCTCCCATCCAGCATTGCTGCAGATGACTGCAAAGCTGGACGGATCTCTTCATGTGAGACACACGTTTGCTGAATCTCAGTGCTGATGTGTCTCTGCCAGGTGGGTTACCTATACCTGACAGACTCAGATCGACTGCACCAGCTTATGACATATATTGGGCTTGGTGATATACAATGACCACTGGACAGAGCTCATGCTTTGACGATTTGAAATACTTTAAGACACGTGATGCAGATTGCTTTGGTGATAGATGTGGCCCATGGGGTGGCTTTGGGCAATTTGCCAATTTGTTGAGCAAGTCGTTGACACCATGGCCAGCACTTGACACATTTAAAAAGGGTTCAGCTATGGCGCTGGCCATCCACGGACTCATACCACTAAGGAACCACGGACTTTTTTTGGTACACATACTCCGACAATCTGATGTCCAGTCCGTTCATGTGATTATCAATCATTCACGCCATCGTGACGGTGGTCTGTGCGTGCAATGACGGTGTGGTCCAGAGCCGTCAAGTACCTTCTACTTGCGCGTCAGGTGATACATTGCACGCAGGCCTCAGTTGGCGGGCTGCTTCGGCAGGCACTGGCGCGAGATGGCCTCTTGGCTGCACAAATCTAAGCAATCATTCAGTCTGTCAAGGCTACTGCCAAAATCAGGCTTGGCTGTGGAGCCTTGCTCCTTTCTGTGTCAATCGGGCTATGCAACCTTGCCGAACAAGAGTAGCAAGCCACGGACCAGTAAAAAGGGTGCAAGTCCAGAAGATTCGGTCGACCTCAGTTCGGTAGCAGAGCCAGCGGGCAAGAAAGTCGGTACAAGTCGCTCACCGAGTTCATACAACTATTTCAAGAAGGCGCAGTACGAGCTGTTGAAAAGCAGCTCGACACAGCCCATCCAAGTCTCAAGTGTTGAGAAAGAGCTTTCAGCAAAATGGAAGGCTCTGTCTGACAAACAGCGGCAGCCTTACGTTGACATGGTACCAGTCAAAGCCAAGAAAATGCCCAAGAAGCTTAATGGATACCAGTTTTGGATGAAAACGAACGTGCCTGGTGTCATGGCACGGAATCCAAAGATAGGTTCCAAGCAAGTCTTTACAAGCATGGCACAAGAGTGGAAGGCAATGACTGACGCAACTAAACAAGTCTGGAAGGAGAAGGCTGAAAAGGAATTTGCTTCTACAGAGCATGCATAAGGATGTAGCAGCAGACAGGTCAGCTGTCCAAGAGCCCACTCAAATCCAGCTGCCAAAAAGTGTGGCTCAGGTGTACAGGCTTGTAGGTAACATAGCAGTGGTTAACAGCAACTGTACTTTGTCTTGAAGTAGGGTCCTGGATAAGGTGCTCAATAGGTGAAGCAGAAACCAATTGACAGTACCTTTCAGTCAAGACAGTGCCCTTCATTGAGGCTGACCTTTTCTCAATGAATAGGATTTTCTCTGCAGCGCGTTTCTTACCTATGTCAGTGATTGCTCTGCGGAAAGTCACCAGTACTGGTGTTGTGGTGTTTTGTCGTGACTGTTGCGGCCAGGAACTTTTACCAGCTAAGTGTTACAGACTTAAGAATGATGAGAGCGGGCCGTTTGGATTCACAAGTGGCTTTGGTATTGGACGAACACCAATTCTTCAGGTCATCATGGACTGCGAGCTCTAGCCAATGCAACGCCAAGTGTGACAGGCTTAGCAAGCCCTCTTGCCTGTAGGTGTTTGTAAACGAACGCAACTTTTCGTCAACAGTATAGATGCAATGTTCGCAAATCTGACTACGCAAATAGCCTTCTGAGATAGTCATCAATGACACATGACGTGCATGAACGCTTTGAGTTTCTTGTGCCACACGGTGGAGCATGGCCCATGACGGTTTACCAAGTTATAGCTGGGAGGGCGTACAGAATTGCAGGCATCAAAACAGATCCAAGCGGCATTTGCTATTAATGCAGTAAAATCTTAGCACAAAGGGTCAGCCCATGGCACACACAGTGGTGACTCAACATCAAAGACTGGACCAGGTGGTACCGCTGTTCAATACCAACTGTCCTGAATGCTAAGCATTGTTGCCCGGGACAAACACAAAGAACTATACTGCAACATGTTCACCAACTTTGCTCTGCAATGCTGCATAAGCACAGGATTGTAACACGATGTGCAAATCAACAAACAAATCATCCAGCTGTTGCAACATCAGCAGGAGCACTGCTGAATTGCACGATTTGGTTTCCGTTAGCTGTAACACCCTGGAACGCTCCATCTAGCCAAGCTAAACGCTGAAGAGTCCAGTTGGAAACAGTAGTGAAGGCTTGATTGTAGAATGCAGTAGGGTCTGTTGCTCCATATGGGGCTAGCAAGACATTGCTCCACCTGCATCACAAACATGCACTCTCAACTTCACATCTGCAGACCAGAGCATGCAAGTGCTCAAAGCCATAGCCCAGATAAGCCCTTCACTGACACACCCAACAATGCTGCACACCCAGGGCGCTGTCATACATCCATTGCAAAGGACACTTGCAGACCACCTGCTATTCTGATGGCACAAGCCAGTTTCTGTTTTGCCAGCTTATGCCATGATGCATGCCTGGCTGGCAACACACTGTACTCAAGACCAGCCTGGCAGCATCCTGGCTGCTGATAGCTGCTCAAGAGCAGCGCTGGCAGCATACCCTATCAAGACACGCATGCACGTACATGCGCGCAAGCATGCATTACTAAGCTCACAGTCTGCTTAGTGGGCGCAGACTGTATATACCTGACCATAGGGGAACAAATGTGTCGAGTGTGTGGCTGAGTGAGTGAATGAGTGAGTGAGTGAGTGAGTGAGTGAGCAAAGGAGTGGAACGAAAAACTCACTTAGTAAAGTCACGCAGGCCTGCAGGCAGAATGCTGCCCTGCACGTCAGCCAGAGCAGCTGCAATGCTGCTGTCTGACCATTGACTGCTGCGCAGCTGCGTCCAACGGCTTGTACACAGCTGCACAAAAGAGGGATCCTGCACACACGCACATAGTAACAGTCAGACCTGCTATGCAATGCGCTTTGACTGCTTGTAGCTGAGACGCTTCTTCATCTAGTGCCTGACAGTTTGATTTGGGAAGCCAGTCACAACTCATCGGGCATTTCGTGCTGCTCAGGCTGGCACAGCATGAGTTTGTAAGCCATGCGCTCAAGCACTTACACACTCCAGAGCAGAAAGCAACACATGCATGAGGGTAACACTGCTCTCCACGGCTGCACAACAACAATCTGCTGATGATCTTTGCCCATGTCTGACACCGTAGGACAAATCTCTTGCAATGCACCAGGCAGCAGTCCAATGCACAGCAACTCATCATCCACTCTGATGTGCACAGCATGTGCAGGTGTTGAGCTTAGCGCTTACATCCCAGAGTCTGATGAACCATTGGGCCAGTGGGAAGGCAGGTGAGTGATCAGCACAGCGACTGGTCTCATTGCAGATATTGAAGAGCCAGCCAGATGGGGAAATGGCACTGCCTCCACTGGTTCCATTGCTGATGCCGTTGTTCTCATACCCATCCACAGGGAAACCGCAGCACAGCCCAAATCCATCTTTGGGACTCCACGTGGGCCCCATGTCCAGAACCTTGCCCTTGTCCTGCACATGTGCGTAAGTGCATTAGTACCTGGTGTGGTCAGGAAGCAATAGACATGGCTGCATTAGCAAGCAAGTGTTGCTTTAGAGGAGAACCATGTTCTTCCCTGAAGGTGTAGATGATGAACAATGCAGCAGTTACACACAGCAACAGAGCCAAGGAATCAAGAGAAAAGGATTATTCATTAATGCAGCCGGTGGGTGGAAGGGGGGGAGGGGGTTTGGGTGCATGCTGAAGGGGAAACCAATAGTCAGAACCAAAGATGAGGCAGGGGCAAGTAAGAGTCAGGGCAAGCACTGTCACAAAAAAAGGCATGTCTACACTCACAGCTGGTGACACTCCTGAGATCCTACCTTGTTGGCAAAGCTAGTACCATGGTATGTGTGTTTTGCATTCTTGATGATCTCTGTTGTCAGGAAGAAGTCAACAAAGGTGGTGGGGTTGCCATACATGCGCCAGCCAGTGACAGGGTCCATGAAGTTGGGCCCAAACAAAGCAGCCTCAAAGTTGTTCACATACCTGCGATTGTCATAACAATAACAATAACAATAATTTACAGGCATTGCAGCCAATTGTTCTTGCCAGGTACCTACTACGTATGCCTTCCCTCTGCAATGCAATTGTCATGCAACTGTGTAAGCTGACTTGCTCTCAAGGCCTGATGTGCAAGCTTCGTTTGTTGTCATGTTGCAGGACATGCACAATCTTGGCGTATGCATCAACATATGTAACATGACCTTGGGGGCGAGAAGGGCACAGCAATGGGGGAATTGCCCTGTAGACTCAATCAAGATGAAGCCAAAGCTGTGTAGTGTTAGTGACAATGTGTAGTGTGGGAAAACTGCAGCATTCTTGCAAAGAGGCAGTGTTTCAAGTTGTGGAAATTTGCCCAACAGCAAAGTGACATGCAAGACTGGCAGGAATGGGGCCCTTACTGTTGGATGTAGTTCAGCTTGGTCCTGTTGAAGGTGTCGGGGTACTTGAGACACCACTGGATGCCAGTGCTGCAGCAACAGTTCAGTTTTCCACAACAAGTACCAGACTGCAGCAAATAGGAATGCAGCATATGCAAATGCAGCACATGCAAATGCTGTGTATGGAAACGGCATGTGCTTGCGGCTGCCTGTCTTTGGTGACTCAGACATGTGCCACGCAACAGCGCATGTCCGCAGACAAAACTGCACCAAACACTGAAAGCAGCCTGATAATCAACATGATGTTTTGTATATACGACATCTCTGCATGCAGACTGAGACAGGTGATACATGGAGGGCCCCTGTTGCTGATACGCGCAATTGTACGCAATGACGCACATGGTGCTGTTGATAGTTGGCTCATTCTTGAAGTTGTCTCCGTGGCGGTACTCCAGAATATAGCCACCAGTGATGTCATTGTCATCGTCCTTCAGCTTGGCAAGGTTCAGTCTTGGCTTGCTCTGAAAAGAAAAGAAAAAGACTACACCTCTCAGCATCAATTTAACGAGAAGCCAAGTTTTGTACCGGGCTGCCCACATGCTTGGCTTGCTCTGCAAGATCATGCATGGAGGATGACCATGAAGCACGTGCGCACAGCATGTGCAGTAACAAAGCACACACAGCACGGCATGACACACTTTTGCTGCTCTGATCAGAGGCTAGCTGCACATTGCCCACCAGCCATCTAGAATAGAAAACACTGAAAAAATACGCCCTTCACAAATCATAACGGGAACATCCTAAGGCGGCAGCCCGGGGGTCCAGCTACCTCTAGCCATTGATCAGGCAGGGAGAGTGGGCTGTCCCAGAAAGCAGGGATTCAGATGCTTATTGCCACGTGCACAATTTGCAGCCTATACGTACAAGTCAAGCTATATGCTTGTTTGTACAGCACACTGTTTGAGGCATCCAGTATACTGGTAGTCTGCCTGATGCCTATGCAAAGTAGTGTGTTTGTCCCTTGCTGTTGGTGGACATCAAGCAAACTCACCCCATCAATGTGCTCTTCCAGCAGAATGAGCCCTTCGTAGTCGGCCATATTGATTGGCTGGCCATCTGTAATCAGAAATACCTGCAGACTAAATTGCACTTTATACGCAGCAATTGCCACGTTTTTGCCAATGCAAGCAGTTGCGCTTACTGTGCTGGAAAGCTCACATGCACACCTGGAGATGGAAGCAATCAAGTTTAAAGCTGGCAGCATTGCAGGGGTAAAACAGTTGCAAAGCAGCTTTTTGAACAGGTTAGCACCGCAACATGCTTCCATAGCGTTGCAGCATGACAGCATGACGCGGCTCCATGGCGTGCATTTCATCACATGGCTCAAGAAAACTCTGTTCACGCTTGTTCAGGCAATCAGCGCAGTCTTGTTAAATTGGTGCAGCCGTTGTCACAGAAATGTCTCTTGAATGTTGCGCTGCAGACATGTGTGGTGCCATAACATGCACTTGCAGTACCTGACCATAACATTTCCTGTTGTTTATGCACGGGGTCTTTATCAGCACAGCATACCTCAATGTATTGGGTGCGGGGTGCCCACCAGCCCGCCCCTCTGCTGATGTTCATGGCCAGAAACTCATGCAGGCCCATGGTGTCATTCTGCAGGCCTCGCAATACCCAGCCATTGTCCGCCGGAAGACCTCCCAGAGCTTCATTGTTGGTCACCTTGATGTAGTACTCGCGTATGGTGTCTCGCAGCGCTGCAGAAACCACACCCATGCAGTTCAGCCTAAGGTGTCTTGCCATGAAGCAAAAATTGCCCAACCCAGAAAGCATGGCTGTGTGAGAGTCACTGAAGAAGTTGTATGACTGCCTGTGATGCTATTCAGTGGGACTAGATCACAGTCTTGCTGCCAGGGCTGTCAAGAATTGTTAGCCCCAGTGGCCCAGAACCAGATGTGCCAGGGTTGGGACTGCTGTCAGGTCGTGCAGCAGCTTGTGCCAGCATGAATATAGTACACACAGATTGAGATTGAGTGAGCCAAATCCGCTTCTGCTAGAGCAAGAAGTAAAGACTTCAAACAAGTTCAGGCACTGTGTGAACAATGCCTTCACAATGCATGGTGATGGTAATGCAGCTTTGTGCTTCACATAGTTAGCTGTGGTAGTTTTTCAGAAGCATGTACAACACCATGCCAACAAATAGAGTGCACTTGGGCAGGAAACCACATTTTGAACACCAGCTTACCGGAGTTGTTGCCTCCCCTCAACCTGATCTGAGCAGAGCCACTGTAAGTTGCATTGGTCACCCCAGCAGAACAGGTACACATCTGCATGGGCTGCAGGGATGACGCCTGCCCATTGTTGCCATTGGTGGCCTGCCCATCCTGACCAATGCCAGTTCCCCCAACACTCTGCCCATTGGTGTCCACGATGAAGACTGGAATGCCAGGTGTGACTGTGAAGCCAATGGACTGAAGAATGGAGCAGCACTGAGCCTCTGCAAGACAGGCAGACAGCTGTGAGTTACAGCTCAGAGCAGAAAGAGGTATTGGCTTGTGGTGTGCTAGGCAGGACTGCGATGGTAAGATGCAAAAAGGCAGAAGGCAGAAAGCTCGCCTGCTGCGACTGGGTCAGGGTTGGTGACGTTCGGTGGCAGCGTGGCTTGCAGAAGCTGCCTGGTCTTTACGCCAGAGCCGTCAGCATCTCCAGCATCAATGATGCCCTGCGGCGCAGGACGATGTCAAGCAGGCTTGGCTTGGAAGCATGGCGAGCTTGGAGTCCAGCTAATTCAGTGCAGCAACGGCGGGCAACTGTACCTGATGTGTTGAGGCTGCTGTCACTGTAACAGCAAGAGTGCACAGTGCTAGCAAAACAGCAAACTGGCGACAGCAGTATGCAGCCATCGCCGCCAATGTTTGTCTCTGCCAGGCGAAGATTCTGACACAAACGCCACCGCTGTCTGCCCGCTATACCAGTTGCAGCCGGTGATTACTTGAGGTGTACCAGCGCTTGGTTTGGGTGTATACTTATACATGCTTCCGCGGATAAGAAAGTTGTACGATCAGCACTTTCTCGCTGGCGTTCTTGGACGAGGCCCAGCATACTCAGAAGCTGGTCCATATGATGGACAGCTGGACTGATTCAGATCCAAGCTTTGGAGATTGGCCACGCAACTCTGCTGAGTCAGATATGCAAACAACTACGTCAGAGACTCATCTGACAGCGCTGTGAGCCTTTCGCCAAGACTCTGTGAGCAAAATCAGAAAGCAAGCCCTTCCTTACACAGTCTAAAAATTGATGTGTCACACATGGCAAGGACAGCTGCTCATCAACACTGAACTACGTGTTCGAAATGCTGGGTCTGTCATCACCATCATTAGTATCTGCAGATGAGGCTGCAGCCAGAGCAACAGCCAAGGCTTGAAGAAGGGACTCGATGCTGCCTGCCATTGCTTCAGATTTCCCTTTGGTACCATCATGCATGCCGTGGACAGATCCTGCATCTGCTGATGTCACTGCTATGGTCTGGCCCACAGGCTGAAGGACTGCAGGTGAATGCAACTCAGCATGGCTCAAGCTGAATGCTGTTGCGTCCTTGGCTGTTACAGGCTTCAATGCCACAGCAGAAACAGCTGACTGCTCTGCTGCTCCATTTGACACTGTGACTGCTTTAGCCCTTTGAGAGCTCTCAGACCGTCCTGGAAGGGCAGTAAGCGACAATGGCCGTACAAGAATGTTGTGAGGGTCTGAGGTAGATCTCTGCAAAGGCTGCATATCATGAGCTGCAGTGCTCAGAGATGACAACAATTTGTTGCGCTGGGAAGGCAGTGATGTGGTCCTGACACAGTCTGCATGGCTATCATTGGTTTCAACTAGCACTGCTTCTGACTGGGCTGGCAGCCGGTGAGGGGGTACAGCTTCATCCAATTTAAGAGCTGCTGACATATCTGCGGGCAACTGCTGGCCAGACAGAGCGCTGGCGTCACTTGCTTCCCTCTGCTGGACCTTGCTTGAAGTCAACATTGTTGCCTGCAGCATATGCATGTCAATTGCAGCACATGATGTTGCACCTATACAAAGCAAGCAATGGACTCACTCAAGCCAGCATACCTCCTGCTATGGCAAGAGCTATTAGCACAGAGTACACCAAACTTGACATGCAAGCAACAAGGCCACAGCAACTGCGCACCATCATGCAATGACATCCTGCAGCATAAGGATGAAGCGACACCATCAGAAAGGGTCTGCAGGTCTTACCCAGGCAAAGACAGGCTGACAGGCAGCTACAAGCTGCTGCTTCTGTTGCTGCTGGCGTTCATTCTGCTGCTCAAGCTCCAAGCACTGTGCCTCAGCTGCTCGTGCTCTGGCATCAGCTTGCGTGAGCTGTTTTTGCATAGCTGCATGCTCACTTTGTACCTTCTTGACATCACCGGAACTACATGGACAGATTTGGCGAGTGAGCAGCTACTTCACACGGCTGCTTTCATGCTGATTGGCATTAGCTGCTCAGCCAACAGCACAATGATGCAGCAGCCTTCCTTAACCAGTTCAACTGAATGTTCAACAACCTTCAATCACAGACAATATGAGCAAAGCTGGAAAGCAACAGCTGAAGGTACATGAACCCAAAGTCACCGCTACTGATTTGGCAGTACAAAGTGGATTGGCACTGAACAGGCGTACATGGTGTTCAGTCTTGCCAGCACATGGCGATGGGCTTTCAGGTCTTGCTGACTGGCCAGCCAATCAGTATGCAGCAAATCATATGCCGTGCGCTTGGCCTTCAGCTCTGTGTTGGCTGCGACCAGCTGTGCACTGTTATCATCTCTGGCTGACTCTGCACTCCTGCCAACACACAAATGCAGGCGGTCATTAATGTCACCTTCAGTACCCTGTCAGATTGAACATTGACAACTGCTGCCTCAAGCTGACAATCCATTCAACCCTGGAAACGCCCCAAGGCAGAGGATCCTCTTCAACATCAAAAGCAACAAGAGCAGCAGAAGCCTCCATTTTCCTTGACTCATGGCATTTTCCTTGCTGTCAACAGCATCGTGTCATACATCGCAGTGGCCATGCAAAGTTGAGCCCTGGGCACATGCGTGGAGTGCATATTGGGTCTGCATGTCAGCTGCATGCATACAGGCAGGCATAGCAGTGTTTACTCACAGGCAGCGCTCAAGGGCTTCGTCCAATTGCTGCTGCAGCTGCTTGCATTTAGCTTCAGCATCTGTGGACTGCTTGTAGGCTTGCCTCAGCAGGACTTGCTTCTCCTGTATTGCTGCCTGCATGTCACTGCAAGCTGTTGAACTGGACGGCTAGCCAAGGCTTGCAGTTTTCTCATTGTCAGACTTAGTCATGCCAAGAAGTTTTTTTGATGCTAGACCAATGTGAAGAGGCACAAGACTACAACACCAATCATATTTGCAAGCATTGCCGGAATCTGCTGATTAGGTGCGAGGCCACTCCTGTCTCTCCAGAAAAGCTTGTTTTGAACATGTTGATAGCGGCCACCACCTTCACCAGAGACCTTCCACACAGGCTGATGTAACAAGACCATGATATGTTGTTTTGAAGCAGATCAAATGGTGGGCAACAACCCTTCAACTGACACCGTAAAGGCTTGTTTGACAGCTGGTTATGGTTATTATTGGCATGCTTAGCGTGTGATCTAAACATCTCAGTTCCCTGCACTGAAGTTGCCTTCCTGCGCTGGAGTTGTATTCACAAGGTTATCATGCACTTGTCCACTACCTCAGAAATGCAAACACAGCTACACAGAGACACCACAAACATGGCAAGAAAGACTTTTATGAAAACAGTGAAACTGTCCATGATTATGTGTTGCAACTCAAGATGGGCTACAGAGCATGATGTTGAATCGGCCATTACCTCTGCTTGCTGGAGCTCTTTGGGCGTTGCCTTCCCGGCCTTCTCAGCAACTGCCTGCTTTTGTGCTGCCTTGGGTTGCTCATGGCTGTCCTGGCTGCTGCCAGCTGGCATGGACTGGCATGCAAGCTGGGCCTGCTTCTCAGCTTTCAACTGTGCTTCCTTACCCTGTGTCCAAGAAACAGCTTGTTCAAGGTGGCAGCCTGCTGGCAGTGCAGCGCCCTATGCAGACGTCTGACCTCCTACTTTTGAGGTTTGCAGAAGAGCAGGAGAGAATGCAATGGCACGAGGGGCACAGCTTCTTACTGCAGCTAAAGTCATGGAAACTGATCACACATGATGAGTCCAAGCGCAATTGAACATAGATACTGACAGGCTGTGTAGACTTATGTGGTCTCAAACAGTCCTGACTGCATCATCAGACACGGTGCAAGCAACATGAAGCAAGCACCAGATCTGACCTGCAGCAGATGCAGCTGGCTTTCCAGACTCGCCATCTGGCCTTTGCAAGCCTTCTCCCTGGCCATGCGAGTGATGGCACCCCCTACTAGGCTGCGCAAGCGATCATGCAATTCCCTGCACCATTAACATTAGCGCTTCAACTGGGAGGGAAATAAAGAAAAGAAGGGAATAGGGAACAAAGAGAAAAGCAGTTTGTATATATACAGTGCGTAGCTTTGCAAAGCATGACATCTGCAGGCCACAGGCATTCAGTCTGACAATTATTGTGCAGGCATTTAGTATGACAACTGTTGTGCAGGCAATTCTGTGTGCTCAGTCAGATGTCTGGGGTTGCATGTACCAGATAGTTACAGTACCTGTTCTGTTGCTGCACCTCAGCTGCAGTATCTTCAGCAGCAATGCAGGCTGCCAACAGGCTGTCACGCTCTTGTACAAGCTCTGCGATTTCACTTGCAAAAGAGACCTGCAACACACGCAGCAAGTCTCTAGGTGCTGTGATGTGGCTTAACCAGTGGTTGCTCACATCCATCAGGCTGTAACCAATGGTTATGCATCCACAGTTTGAAACACTTTGCAAGAGGCATGACGCGCTCGCAAACATCATGCAACATGTTGACTGTATTGCTTGTCTTTGTTGCCAGGACGAGCATGCTGCTTTACATGGCTCAGTCCATGCAGGTGTGAAATGCAGTGCAAGTGCAATATGAGGAAACTGCCAAAGCTGGTGAGGCAAACACGATTGCACTGCGTTCTAGCTGGTAGACATCACAACAAGTGTGAGGCACCTGCAAGGCGTCCTCCCACAGCTGAGAGAAGGCTTTCCACACACTACACAGCAGCTGACGCCGCTCCATGGCATGCAGCGTGATCTCTTGAATGACCTGGTGGAAGCCCAGACTGTAGATGTGCACCACTCTGTACAGGCGCTGCACCTCTGCTTCTGGCAATCGGTGCTTGCCTCGCAGTGTCTGTACACACAGTGCAGCAGTTATGCAGCACCCTTATGGTGTGGTTATCAAGCAAGCTCAGGTTGTGCTGAGGCTGCCTGTCCTTGCAATGTCAACTGTTTGCAAGTTGAGAGACAATGCATTCAGCAAGGTATGATGAGAGTGAGTGATCTGGGTCCAGAAGCAGGTTGTTCAAGACTACGATGTACATACATAAGACTGCCTTTCTGTTGTTGTCAGCTGGTGACCGCCTTGTGTACAGTGTGTACCATATTTTGGCGATAGCGTCAAGAATTGTAGTTGTATGTTCTGATGACTATATCCAGACTGTTAGCGCAAGATAAGAAGTATGCAATGCAGAGTGTTGGGATGCTGTGAAATTTACAGCCCTATTGCTTATGAAGTCAGCTGCTAGCAGCCTTTCCACAGCACAAGAGCCACTGATGCAGACATGTATAGGGCTATGCAGGCTGCAGAGTAGCACAATCTGCAGCATGTGTCATGCAGCTGCTGGCTGGGATTCCATATAGATTAGCAGAGATCCTTGCATGAGATGAAGCTCACCTGTGGGGATAGGAAGCTTTGCAGCAAGTGCTCCTCTGTACCAGCCTGGAGGGAAGGCAGAGGTTGCTTTCCTGTCAGCAAGGCATCAGCAGGCAATGAAGCTCTGTTGCTTGGAGCAGGAGAAGCGTGTGCTCTTCTGGATGAGACCACAAGTTCCTACAATATCATGGCAGAGGGAAATGTATCTGAGGCTCAGATGATTGTCATGTACCGGCAAGAAGGCCTCAAAAGCATTATTTGACCTTCTGACATAACCGTGGCAAAAGGCACTCAATGTGCCTGTCATCACAATCTGGAGTGCCATGCCTGCTGCAAAGCAGCCCAAAGTCCAAGTGAATTCATATGGCTTGCCAAATTATGCAGTGCACCATCCAGGGGGTGTAGAGCATGTCACACCTGCCAACTGACGGGTACTGCAGACATGCGGCCTGGCACCTGCACCTGGCTCCGGCTCTGCAGACTTGTGCTGCTGCCAATACTTGACAGCATGCTAGGTGTCATACTGGATCTGAGCCCCTGAGATGTGCGAGTGCGCAGTACAGCAGCAACAGTAGAGTCACTTGCCCAGGCCAAGCTGTTAGAAGAAACAGAAGCAGGCAATGCGTGAGTGGATGCAAAGGATGGCTCTGAGACCGGCCGTCGGCCACATCCGTGAGGCCAGCTGCTCTCTGCGCCTGGACAGAGGAAGCCAAACCCAAAGTCAACATCAGCAGAGAACAGGACGGGTGACATGACAAGCCGTGACCTGCGGCAGATGCCTGTACCTAAAGCAGCAAGTTTGTTGTTGGTTGCTTTCCTTCGCCTCGAAGATGCCTCAAAAGCGGACAACTCGTTCTCGGCGTGAGTTGGTAGTGTACTGCTTGTCTCCTCCTCAAAAGAAGGCACAAGCGCTGCCATTCTTGCGTCGACGACATGAGGCAGCCGCGTGCAATGCAACATTGTTGATTCTAGGTTGGCGCGGCCAGAAACTGCTGTGCTGCAAGTTTGTGTTCTGGCAAGCGTGGGATGTATTCTAAATCTGAATGTCAACAGCCACAGCTCGATGCAAGCTAAAATCAACAAACTGTGCACCAAATTCCGCATCACTTCATCCTTCTGCTGGCAGTACTGTGGACACTCTTGTATGGCACTGTGAAGGGTGATTTGGTGTGCACTGCAGTTGACTCCTGAGGACGTCATTGTTCTCTGCATTGCCATGACAGCATTGCTGTGCAGCGATGACTATCTAGTCAAACTTGCATTCTGTTGTACATGCATGCACCTGTACAGATTACTTTCTCCTTCTTAGAACACATGTGTTTCCAATTGGGATATAGGCACACTTTGTAGAGCTAGATTAGTGTAGAGCATGTGGCGTCGCGATACTAGCGCCCTCCTTCATTACAGCACCACACCCACAATTTCTTTGGTGCTCGACCGCCTTGAACACTTAGTGCTTAGTGTATATTGTTTTCCCAGTTATTGTGTATTGACTCCCCTGATGAGTCCTCAAGACAAGACATGTAATTGCTTGATTGATTGATTGATTGACATCTTCTGTATAGCTGTTTGAGCATCGGGCTCAATAGCCAGCATCACCCTTCTACTGACAGGCTGCTCAGGTAAGGCGTGGAAATGGGTGGCAACACTCAGCATGCAATTTTTGACACCTATGCAGCAAGTACAGCTCTTGTGTAGCTGTAAGAGTTGCTCCAGCATGGCTGGCACAAGTCAATAGGAATCTTGTCCTGCTTGTTGCGCATGCCTTTGTCTGCATGCTGTTCAACTAGGTACTTGACAATCTCCACATGACCCCGCATGGCAGCCCAGTGCAGGGGCGTGTTCTCTCCCTGCAAAGGCATATTCATCTTCTGCTGCAGCTCCGCTAGACCGAGGGAATAGTTATAATTCCTCTCAACACAGACACACATAGCTGCTCATCAAAGCAAACAGTGCGTATCGCTAGCCTGATGAGAAGGCGTTGTACTTGCTACTGCACAGTATGTGCTGTTTTCACAGCTGTGCAGGTCATGTGTAGCATCATCAATACAAGAAACATCCATGAACACTCCTGATACATATGCATGGGGCAGGGGGGTGCAGGCCTGTATAAATTCTTTTGGGATGAAGTTGTTTACCAAATCCAGGCAGTTCACGTCTGACCCCTGCTCAACAAGGTACTTGACCATCTGAAGATGCCCATTGTGTGCTGCTCTACTCAGGGGTGTCTCATTCATCTGCATCGCACTCAAGCAATGGCTGTCAAACTTTGCATGTACTGTCAAATGTTACACCAGATCAAGCAAGCTATCTCCTGTGTGCAGCAAGCAATGCAACAGGCAGCAGTATACATTCAGATACATTGCAGATGACCTTGTCATGTCATGCAGCTCAGTGAGTAGGACAAAGTCTTCCTTGTATGGCTTAAAAGGACATGATCAATCTGCTGATCGAAGCCTCGCTCAAAGGATTGCAGCTTGCTTTGGGTAATATCGTGAAGAAATCTGTTTGGGTGAAGAAGTGAAGTCAGATGTCACTTACGACGTTCCTTTGCTCAATATCAGCACCTTCCTCAAGCAACAATTTGACACATGCCAAATGTCCTGCAAGGGTAAGCACACATCAATACATGCACGTCGTGAAAGCTGATCAAGCCTCACGGCTGTGCGTGCCAGGTTGACTATGGAGAGCAACAACAAGTGAAATGTCATCACCATTCGGGAAACATCTTACCATTCCCAGCAGCTAGCAGTAGGGGCGGATCGCCACAATGATCTGACTCGTCCAAAGGTGCTCCCTGCAGTCAGCTTCAGCCTTTTTGTGCAAGCGTTACGCCAATGCTGCTCGAACACGCGAGAGGTCATGTAAGCAGTCGATTCCGCCCCTCGATGCCGGTCTCACCTCCATGATGTGCTCCTGCACCCAATCGTAATGACCGTCGACGCAGTCCCGCCAAATGTTGCTCTTCTCAGGGATAAACTTTCCGCTCTGCAACAACAAGAGCGCATTTGGAGACGTTCACTTTTTTGCTGCATTGTTTGTCACAACACGACAAGCAAGTGTCTCTTACGATCAATTCAAACGGCATGGTGCCCCCCAGGAAGATTCAGACACAGCACGGCAAGCAAGAAACCAAGCAAGAATGGGTCGAAGTAACGCCCGCTGTGACTCTGCAGGCGTTTTGCATTCGATCGGTCGACGGAAGAAGAATCATGGCAGCTGCAGCAAGCAAGCAGTCATTGTTGACTACGTCATGCAACTGTGCAAACACGCAGTCGCATGGTGGCGCATTCAAGTCCAACAGTTGATCAGCCTGATCGCACTAGCAGTTGTATGAGATGCATAGCCGCTGCGTCCAGGTGTCACGCTGAACGCGCTTTCGTAAGCCGTTCCGGAAGCAGCAGCCCTTTTGTGCTGACTTTGAACTGCATCACGGCTGCCTTGGCCAATAATCCCGTCGCGTGATTTGCCTTTCTTTGGTGCATGGCCACATTCTCTGAGGACCATCAGCAGGCTGAGCTCAAGAGTCAGTTAACCTTGGGTCAAAAGCTCATAGCAGCAGGGGGTGCTTCCTGTGCTTCTGCTCTTGTAGTCAATCCTCTAGATGTCGTCAAGGTAAGCGCAGTGGGTAGCTCCTGACTACTTCTTCTGCTCAGATTTGTGCTGCCGAGCTATGCGTGAAGCAGCAGTGAGACCAAGCTTCGAATGATGTTGCAGACACGCATGCAAGCTCAAGCAGCTAATGGATTCAAGCATTATACGCAGCCAACTTTGCATCCCTTGCTAGAGTAAGCCTGTGTCTTTGCATCTGCGCTGCTGAAGCTGTCTTGGCAAAAACTTTCCAGGGCTGACATACTATGTCATCGTGCAGCAAGTGGGCAATTGCTGGCTGTCCTGAAGCATGCCCTCGCATGGTCAGCCCTGGCAGATCCACTGCTAGATGTGGCGTAGATTGTCCTGTTTATGGTTCCACCATAGAAGGCATACGCAAGATTGTCAGACAGGAAGGTGCACGGGTGTTGTGGCGAGGCACAGATGTCTCACTGCTGATGGCAGTACCCATGGTTGGCATATACCTGCCTCTGTATGACTTCTTGCAAGCAGAGTGGGCAGACAGCTTGGGTGCAGCAGCACCATTGTACGCTGGCGCCTTGGCTAGAACAGTTGCTGTGCTGTGCACTTCACCTCTGGAGCTGATCAGAACTCGTATGCAAGCTGTTTTACATCCACAACAGGCCAGCAATGATGGCAAGAGCAGCAGCACAAGAAACAGGCAGCAGCCAGCCAACATGTGGTCACACCTGAAGCTTGACAAGAACGCTAGCTTATCTCACAGGGTGCGAACGCTATGGACAGGGGTAGGGGCAACTTTAGCTAGAGATGTGCCTTTCTCAGCTATCTACTGGGGCCTTCTGGAGCCCATTAGAGGGTCGTTGTTGCCCCCTGAAGGCAGTACGGCCTCCAGAACTCAAACGCTAACAGCAAATCTGGTTGCTGGTACATTAGCGGGTGGTTCTGCTGCAGCTGTCACTACTCCTTTAGATGTAGTCAAGACCAGGGCGCAGCTTGAGCATAGTACTCAAGCTCCCATCATTCAAACACTCAGACATATTGCTGAAAAGGATGGTTTTAGAGGACTGTTTACTGGTGTTGCCCCTAGGGCAGTTAGAGCAGCTCCTGCGTGTGCCATTGTTGTTGCTTCGTATGAAGTCATCAAGGCCGTGTATGCAGAGCCAAGCTTTTGATGTACAACATTAGCTTCAGAAACATGTAGGCAAGCGTGATATCTTCATGACTTACTGTGTTAGAGTGCTGCTCGTGTTTGCCTTCCAATCAGAGTCTTCCACTGTTCAGCTGTTCAGTACTCAGCACCGAATTTCACTTGAAACATAGACACATTTGCAAATGATGGGGTTCAAATGCAACAACGATATTGTGGTAAACTTCGGCAAGTCATCAAGCGCAAACATTACATGCAAAGCAGAACAACCCTAAGTGAATATCTCAACAATCATAAGCAAAATTGCATTTGAATAATCAGCCTGCAATACAAATCAACATTTCATCATGATGACCAGCACAAGCCTTGGACACCTAACAGTCTAAACATGTCTGAGTTGCCACAGGATACTTCTCACTTTGTAGTTGTCAACAGTGCTGATCAAAATAAATCCCTGCTGTTATTCATATGTGTGTTCAAAAAGGCTTCAAAGGTGAAAGGAGTACTTCATCATCCCAAATACAGAAAATACATGACAACCAGGCAAAAATCATCCTGCTTCATGCATCCCACACAGGCCCAAATGCTGGGATACCTTGTTGGCGACAACCGTAAACAATGCTTCTGGTGCCAACCAAATTGCTGACACAGAAGACAACTTCAGCCTTCTGCTTATGGTAGGCATCAGCTGCTAGGTCAACAAGGTTTGGCCTGCCATTCACGCTTGTATCATATAATGTCAACTTGTTTGCTGGACATCCCCTTCGTAACATGTCTACCACACACTGGCCGTAGGTTGCCTCAAACTTGCTACCAACCCAAATGAGACTGAAGTTGGTGAGACCTTGGTTAGAAAACAGAGAAATGAAGACACCTATGGCTGCACCTGTGCAAATGGCAACCCCACTATGGTACATGCGATGGCAATAGCTGAAACCAGGAAACTTGATGAGTCTAGTGTACAAGTACTCAGGTGGACGCTCAGCAAGAGCCTTGGTGAAATCTCCAACTGCTGAGCAGATCATGTAGTGTGATCCCTCAAGGGGATCCTGGCTGAAGCAACCAAACACATGCCATTCCGAAAGTGGCCCCCTGCTGATACGGCCATATAAGCCTGTCCTGACATACCCTGAAAACTTCAGAAGCGTGATGCGCTTTGAAGCTGGAATCTCTGCAACGACAGGCACCCTAGCAACACAGCACCATGGCAGAGCAACAAGAACGACAGTGATCAAGCTGAGCCACAGCCAGTAGCTGCCGAGGAAGTCACGCCAATTGTAGTGTGGTCCTCCATATAGAAGAATGATGAAGACCATCATGACAACCAGGGACAGCCAGCCAAGATATCTGTGTCCATGCTCAAAGAGATTGTGATACTTGAACCGCAGAGCCGGTATTGCAGTGAGGCACGATAGGGTGATCAGCGCCATTAGAGCATAACCAAAGATTTTGACCCAGACTGTGAACAGAATATGATCTGTAGCCAAATATACTGCTGCGTATATGAGCCAAATAAGACTGCCAATGCCGCAGCCACTATGGACGCCCCCAGAGTGTAGCAAGAAGTTTGTTATGAGATTTCGCAGAAACGTAGGCGCCCATATCGTGCCCAGTCCATCTTTGGTGCCCACTGTCACGACTTTGACCAAGACTGTATACAATACGCGCATGAAGACCTGCAGATCAGCGGTGTTACTGACGCTGAGCGTAGTGCAAAATATGCCAAAGGGTTAAGCTTTTCGGACCTCATTGCGAGCCAGCACCGATACGAGAGTGTTTGCGACGGCAAACTGTACTCTATGCGTGTGTGCCCAGGGCCACGATTCTGTTGCTGCAACGATGGCCACAGCCAAGTTGAACGCAACTATCCAGGCGAATAGCTGTCTGTAGACGGTGAACCACTGTACGGCTGCAGTGCAGAACGAGGTCTGCGGTGGTGCTTTTTTGGTCGTGTCCATCACATGTGGCACTGAAGTAGCGGCAGTGACCGGAGCAGCGGATGACCTTGCTTGTCTGCTGATGCTAGTTCGATCCCAGACCTTGGGATCAACAGTGCGAAGATGAATCGTTGCAGGAACGGCTTGTCTTCATGTCATGCCAATGTTCCGCCTTAATGTACTGGGCAGTACATGTGTCTACGTCACTTCAGCAAGTGTAGTTAGCTAGCAAGGGATAGGCTACTCGCACTTAGACCATTTTTCTCATAAACTCAAATAATAATGTCATACAGTTCCTCAGAAACAGTGAAAGAAGCTGTGGAAGATTGCCATTGCATCGAAATCGATAAAACTACTGACGTTAAATCAGCGCAGAAAGTCAGAACAGAGCCGGTAACAACCAACCAGAACATTGCTTTGTAAATGCTGCGTAAAAGACACGTTAGCAAAACTCGAACAATGAAATATCCTCTCTCCCACATGAAATGCATACAACTCATTCTATTAGTGCAGTGTACACCTCCTGCCTTCAACAAAACAATCAAATGGGACTACCATCAACAAGTTGCCAAAAAGTTGCTTGCAGTAGCTGCTGTAATTCATGAAGCTATTCACTTGCAAAACAACCCTATTGAAATGCTTTATCTAGGGATGAAGCAGGTCACCATCCCAATGGATAAGCCTCTGGAACCAGGTACAAGATGCCACAGCTTGAAAAAAAGCAGCAGAAAGAGACAGCAGCTTGTGACCACCAAGGCAAATGCCCTGCTTGTGAAACTGCAGCAGCTTCAGTGCATCGCACAGCCTAACACAACCCTTGCTTGACTGCATACGTATACTGTATCTAACACTAACGCAATACCCCTATGATCCAGGCACTTTACCAGGCTCTGCAGATCAGTGCACCCTTGGGAACGTGTATCTGAGATCCAATCTATCAAGGAAACTGCAGCAGCTCTTTGAGGTCAGCAACAACAGCAGCCCTGCTCATAACTGGTCATAGGCCTTCAAAGAAATTGTGGCGCGATCCTGAAATTGGCGCCTCCCAGAAACAGCAGTCAAAATGGCCTCAGCCAGTCTGTCTTTCAGCACTGGCTTGCTCAGGAAACCATCCATGCCAGATTCCAGGCATTCATCCCGGTCCTTATCAGATGAATTGGCTGTCATGGCCACAATTGGAACAACGACACCAGAGCGCCTAATCTCCTACATCAGTGAAAGCAATGATCTTGGTCAAAGTCGGAGGTCATATGATGCAAGGCAAAAGCCAGGCACTTGTGTAGGGCACTGCCCTTGTGCGCACAACAAAAAGCACAGCAACCACACAGGATTGGGACAGCATCATGCATTGCCAAGCACAATTACAACAGGACTAGACATGGCCATTGAAGTCAGTGACGCAGTAACCAAGGTTATGCATATGCACATAATAGCAGGGCATCAGAGCACTAATGAGATGGTGGTGAATGGCACGGCACGCAACAGGCATGCCTGTGACATGACGCTGATCAATCTGACAGCAGAACATGCACTGACAGAAGACAGACAACACAACACCCACTCACACAAGACGAACAAACAAGATGCAAAGGTCAAGACTGCCGGGAGGCGAAGCAGGAAGGAATGGCAAAACACCTTGGTGGCATCAACTCCTCCCATGACAGGCATTGCCATATCCATCAACAGCACATCAAATTGGCGCACTCCATCCTGCCCTACACGGCGTTTCACAGCATCTACAGCTTCCTGCCCATTCGACACCACTTCCACAGTCATGCCCAAGCTGGACAGCATCATCTTGGCTACTCTCTGGTTGATCAGGTTGTCCTCAGCCAGCAACACCATCCGTCCCTGCAAGCCAGCACACCTGATCAGGAGCAGCATGCTTTGTGGGTGCATAATAGCTTGCCAAGGCGAGTGGCAGTGTGGTGTTGATTGAAGCCTTTGAGGTCAGAGCTGCATGAAATCTGCCCTGACACTGGTGTGCAACAGTGTGCAATAGCCAATAGTTTGACAGGTAGGTCTACAACACTATTCAGCAGGTGCTGTGGTAGCTGCTGAGACAAAGGGGCAGGCAGCATTCACAGGCATGTACACTATGCTTGACACAGCATTCATGCATGACACCCTATCAGCAAATAGCAGGACGCAAGTCATGCAGGCACATGTTCACAAGCATTCTGGCAGCATTACTCATCTACGACCTTGCAACCAGCAGTGAACTGCCAGAGACCATTGACATCCTCAAAGACAGCTGATTCAGTACTTTTGACGTTCCCTGCAGAGAGAATGCTCACCTGAAGTGCAGACAGGCCTAGCCTACGCCAACGCGCCTCCATGCTAGATCTGATGTTCAGTGGCCCACTGGGCGAGGAGACTGAGGCTCCCTTGCCTTGCCTGGCACTGATTTGGCTGTCATTGGGTCTCTGATGGGCAGCAGGAGCCTGCAACCAACAATGGCAAAGTGGCATCTGCTGATCTGCACCAAGGTGCAAGCATGGCAGACGCCAGTGCACACACCACAGGGACGGATCCAAAGTGACTAGTCAGATGCTGTGCAACCTGCAGTGAGCAATCAAGAGCAAAGATGCAAAGCAAGCACACATGATGGATGCTCCAGGCCTACGTGATGCTCCATGCTGCTGCCAAGCACAGCTTCTCACACGCAGCAGCATTGACTCATTGACTGCTGCACAGACAGCAGGCTGATGCTAAAGACAGAGATATGTATGATTACCTGAAACACCAGGGAATTGCCTTCTGGCAGGGCTTCTAGAGATTGCCCCCTTCCAAACCCATCCCGGTCAGCATGACTGACAGCTGATGCAGCAGCTGGTCTTGCCGCCTCGTACGGCGCCAGTAAGTTACGCTGTAACCCATCCTTCCCATGACTGTGCCCATTGAGCTGCCTATGCAACTGCTCCTCATGGCCAGACTGTAACTGCTGCCCAGCTGTACCATTTGGCTTGTCTGGGGAGCTGCTCGGTTGCTGTTGGCTTGGCTCATTGCTGCTTTGGTGTTGAGGTGATTTGGTACAGAGGACTGCGCGTGCCACAGCTGCTTGGGCCCTGGCAGTTGGTTGCCCCAGGTCTTGGGACTGCAAAATTGTGTCATCACTGTTTGCTGTCCTCATGCCAAGCCTCTGCTTCTCTTCAGCTGCGCCCCTTCGACCTGCTGCAGTGGCCACCAGGCTTTAGCACAAGCAGCAGAAGCTTTGCATGAGGACACTGACTGCTGCTCAGAGCCGCACTGTGCAATGAGCTGCACATGAGGGCTCCTTGCACTGAGATACAAACTGATATTTTGAGGGACAAATGCAAGCAGGCAGACGGTGCTGCCCACAATGTTGAAGCTTTCAAATGGTGTAGGTGAACACAGTGTCAGCAATACAGTGTCAGCAATGCAGCCTGCAATTGTCAGCAATTCCAGTCCGGACCAAACAGACTGATGCAAACATACTGGGTGCAAACAGACTGACACAAGAAGACGATGTGAGCTGGTTCTTGCCTGGCGGGTGCTCAGGAGCGCTCATACGCCTGGCAGCCTCCTGACTGGGCAAAGGGCGCTGAAACATGCTGCTGTCATTGTCAGAGGAAGAAAACGATGGCCTCCTCCCATCAAGCTCTGCTGGCTGCTGCTGATGCATTGCCTGGTAGTTGGCAGACCGGACCAGGGGGCGGGCGTGCTTGTGTCTGTGAGCTTTCGTGGTGGCAGCTAGGATTCTGCGGCCCTGAGGCACCACAGGATCATCTGCATGGCAGCTGATGTGTCCATCTGAGAAGGCGTCCCTGCTGCCCCAACTGGCTGTACGCCGCATGGAGATAGACCTGTGCAACGTGGCACAAATCATCAGAACGAGTGAGTGTCACAAGGCAAGATAGATGCGCCAGGCCACAACGCATACACGCAGCACCATAATCCGAGTCCAGAATGCTGCAGCACACATATACTTTGTTAGGCAACCTGCACAACAAGGGCAGAATATGGGCTGCAGTGGCTGTACAATTCTCCTATGATCAGACTGACTTCAATTCCAGTGTAAGATCATGCACACCATGTACTTGGAAGCTGCCTGCACTTGAGACTTCTACAGTTGGAGTTGAGGAGACAAAGCATGTTGTTCTTACTCTCTAGGCTGTGACTGTGTTGGTCTGAGCAGCGGGATGGTGAACCAGAAGGTGCTGCCCTCGCCTAATTTGGACATAGCCCCCAAGGAACCACCGAGGACTGAAACCTGCTTGGAGCAGATGCTCAGCCCCAGTCCTGTACCCCCCCTCGTCCTGGGCCGCTTCATGTCGTCTTCAGTCCCCTGCAACGTGTTACAAAGGCAACAGTGACTACAGCACCTAAATTCTGTAGGGGGGGTTCGTGGGGGGGAAGGGGGGTCCAGTTTATGAGGGGCAAAGCACTGGGACTGTTGAATCAGCACTAAAGCATTCATGTTGCAGTGCTGGGCAGCAATAACGCCCTGCTGCCTTGCAGATGTGCAAGTGTTGCCTCTGCAGAGGTGCATGGGAGCAGATGGCTGTACAGGCTTGAGAGCCCAAGGTCAGACATGCAATCTGCATGACAAGTGAAGATGCAAGCTGGCCTGTGCTGATACCAATGCTGGAAAACCAAATAGTAGCTGACAGCCGCTGACACAGCAAGACTGTGCTGATACCAATGCTGAAAGGCCAATGAGTAGCAGACAGCTGCTGACACAGCAAGAGCGCACATGCAATGCTACAGAACAATGCAAATGCGGGCATGAGCGAAGAGGCAGTACGCTGTACGCAGCAACTTGGAGAACACCACTGGACCATTGAAAGCTTGCAGACGACACTCACCTGCACATACTCTGTGAAGAGACTAGCAAGGCCTCGTTGGCTGATGCCGCACCCCGTGTCAGTCACTTCAAACACCAGCCACTGATCACTCTCTGCTGCTGGCACTGCAGGGTCTGCACTCAAAATCAACAGTTCAAATTGACATACACCAACAAAGGGAATGGAAACTGTATCGGCAGGTCAGGCGCAGTGTCTAGTGTGCAGCACAAGTGTTGCATGCAGACTGGATGCAGTTGGCTTCTCCATTGGTCACAGGCAAGTGTTTCTGCAAAAACACATAGGGACAGGATGCAGTTAAGAAGCAGGGTGACTGAGCACACAGGGTGGTGATCTCAAGACAAAGCAGTGTGTTGATTGCCCAGCAGTGCCGATTGCATGAGTAAGGTGACTGATGCTGACACATCTGCTATAGAGACTGTAGTTTGACTGGCCAGTGCGGCTTATACTGCAGGTATG